>Ga0315904_10003281_pt1 | contig 23958 bp, 25 predicted proteins | sample LakEriMetagenome_6_FD_203529 | JGI IMG/M metagenome (GOLD analysis project Ga0315904, IMG submission 203529) | Freshwater fungal communities from buoy surface, Lake Erie, Ohio, United States - Buoy 12 MA120 | ecosystem: Environmental > Aquatic > Freshwater > Lake | place: USA: Lake Erie, Ohio... | reverse complement strand
ACCCCACCTCGTAGTGCTCGTCGGGCCAGAGGCGTTTCTCGATCTCGTAGTCCGGCACCCGGATGCCCAGCTGCATGCCATAGGCCAGCGAGCGGCGCCGCGGATTCACGCGCGCGCGGTTGGCCAGGAACACGCTCGACAGGTAGGTGCTGCGCTGGCTCTGCCAGCCGGCATGCGGGATGCAGGCCACCGAATCCTCCTCCGCGGTGCGCCGCGTGAGCGTCCAGAGCTTGCCGCGCGGCGAGGCTTTCACCTCCACCTGGTAGAGCGCGTCGACGGCGCGCCCCGCGTCGGCGGCGGCCTGCACCTTGTCCGGCAGGCGGATCTCGTCGATGTCCAGCCAGAGGTCCACGCGCACGTCGCCGAACAGGAAACGCGCGAGGTTCTGGAAGGCCTCCTCGCTGTTGACGATGCCATAGGGGCCGGAATGCGAGCGGAAGGCGAATGCCTTGGCGCACGGCTCGCCGACGCTGCCGTCGGGGTTGAGGCCGCGCAGGGTGGCATTGTCGATCTTCACCAGGCCGTCGCTGCCGTGGCCGGCGAAGGTGCGCGAGAGGCCGGCGGCGACTTCATAGTCCATGCGGTTGGTGCCCACCATGCAGAACACCCGCCGCGACGGGAAGCGCGCCTCCGGCAGGAAGTCGACCCGCTGATGGCGGGCAAAGGCCGTTTTCAGGTCGAGGTAGCCGGCCATGCGCTCGCGGTTGAAGTTGTCGATGTCGAAGGCCGAAAACCAGGCGGGCACGTTGATCCCGCCCACGTCGATGCCATTGTGCGGCGTGGCGTAGGTGAAGAACTTGTCCACATGCGCGCGCAGGTTGCCCGGGTCGAGCCCGGGGTTCTGCAGGAAGGCGCGGCACACCAGCCCGCCCATCGAGTGGGCCACCAGGTAGCAGCGGAAGTCCGCGGGCGCGACGGCGTTGTCCGGGTTCTTGCATACCAGGTCCCTGACGCGGGCGATCAGCGTGCCCAGGCCGCTGGCGAAGGTTTCGATGGCGGGCGTCTGCGCCTGCCCCAGCAGGGTGGAGGCCGGGTCGTAATAGCGGTAGATGACGATCGAGCGGCCGGGAAGCAGGTTTCCGGTGGGCTGGCCGTCGGCGCCGGTTTCCCATTCCGGGTCGACGATGTCGTAGCCGTCCTCGTAGACATCCGAATAGCCGAATTCGGAGGCCAGCCGCACCACCGGCGATTCGAAGACGAACTTGCGCGGTCGCGCGGCCTTGTCCGGCACGGCGCGCAACACGGTGGAACCGAGATTGAAGCCGCAGAACGGGTCGGCGGTGGTGTCGTCGATCTCGCCGCGGGTCATGGCATAGCCGCGCACGTAGATGATGGGGTAGTAGGGCGCTTTCATTTTCGGCATGGCTTCTCTCCCGGCGAGACGGCGCGGATGCGCCGCGCCGGCCGGGGCATCATAATCGAGCCCGGGCCGCGCGCCAGCATGACCGGCCGATCCGGTGCATCATGGGCGACCCGCGGCGCCGGGCATCCGCCCGTCGCGGATGCGGCGCAGCGACCCAACCGGAGACAGGCACCATGGCCAAGGGACAACTGACCAAGAAAATGGAAAAGAAGCAGCCCGCGAAGACCTTCAAGGAAAAGCGCGAAGCCAAGAAGGTCAAGAAGGAAGAAAAGAAGAAGCAGTGAGCGCCCGACCGGGGGCCGCCCGGACGCCGAGCCTCCTCGATCGGCTATGCTGCGACGGTCAAACCCGCTCATCGGCAGGACCATGAAGCTTTCAGCACTGGATCAATCCACCTCCGCCAGGGGCAGCACGCAGGACCAGGCGATCCGCGAATCCATCGCGCTGGCCCAGCACTGCGACCGGCTCGGCTATCACCGCTACTGGGTCTCCGAGCACCACGCCAGCGATTCCATCGTCGGCACCGCGCCCGAGGTGCTGATGGCGGCGATTGCCGCGACCACGCAGCGCATCCGCGTGGGCAGCGCCGGAGTGATGCTGCCGCATTACGCCACGCTCAAGGTGGCCGAGCAGTTCCGCGTGCTCGAGGCCATCGCCCCGGGGCGCATCGACCTGGGGCTCGGGCGCGCGCCCGGCACCGACCGGCTCACCTCGCTGGCGCTCAATCCGCATTCCAATGCCGAGGACGAGTTTCCGCGCCAGGTCCTCGACCTCAGGGCCTGGGTGTCCGGCCAGGCGCTCGAGGAAGGCCATCCCTTCGCGGCGATTCCCGCCAACCCGCGCGGACCCACCAGCCCGGAAATGTGGATCCTCGGCAGTTCCGACTACGGCGCGCAGCTGGCGGCCTACTTCGGCCTGCCGTACGCGTTCGCCTATTTCTTCTCCGACGGGCGCGGCGTCGAGCAGGCGCTCGACCTGTACCGGCGCAACTACCGCCCCAGCGAGCGTTTTCCCAGGCCGCATCCCACCATTTGCGTATGGGCGCTGGCGGCCGATACCGAAGCCGAGGCCTGGCACCTGCTCAAGACACGCGAATACTGGCGTGTGGGCTTCCAGTACGGGCGACGCGAAGCCCTGATCAGCCCCGAGGATGCCGCTGCCATCCAATACAGCCCGCCGGAGCAGGCGGTCATCGATGCCATGCGCAAGAAGGCCTTTGTCGGCACCGGGCCGCAGGTGGCCGCAAGGCTCAAGGACCTGGCGGCGACGCTGGACCTGGAAGAACTGGTGGTGGTCACCTGGACCTACGACCCCGCGCCGCGCCACCGCTCCTATGAACTGCTGGCGCGCGAGTTCTGGTGATGCCGGACCATCACGCGGGGCGCGACAAGCGATCCTTCACCGATCTGCTGGCGACCTTTGCGGCGCGTGCCGAGGCCAACGACGGCGCGGGTTTCGCCGCTCTGTTCACGCCCGAGGCGACCTACGAGGACTATTTCTTCGGCGCGCATACCGGGCGTGCCGACATCGCCGCCATGCTGGGGCGCTTTTTCGAGGGCGGCGAGGACTACCGCTGGGAATTCCACGAACCGCTCAGCGACGGCCGCACCGCCTATGCGCGCTACCGCTTCTCCTACCGCTCGAAGATGCCCGACTCCGCCGGCCAGCCCATCGCCTTCGAGGGCATCTGCCGCATGCTGCTTGAGGACGGCCTGATCGCGCACTACGCGGAAGTGTTCGACCGCGGCACGGCCTTTGTCCAGCTCGGCTTCCCCGCCGGCAAGGTGGCGCGCCTGCTGGAAAAATACGCCGCCGCGCAAAATGCCACGCCGGGCTTTCGCCCGCATGTGGCGCGCCTCGAGTAAATGGGGTCAGACCCCATTTGACCGCAGCCCCCCGTAAATGGGGTCAGACTCCATTTACCCCATTTACCTGCTTCCCTTTCACCCGCGGTCTTTCAGGCGGGTGGCGCTTTCTGCATTGACCGCACCCCGGGGCGCGCGGCCGGCGAGGATCTCGGCGGCCTGCGCCACGGTTTCCAGCGACTGGTGTTCGATGGCGGCGGGCGTGAGGCCGGCCAGGTGCGGCGTGGCGATCACCTTGGGGTGGCGCGCCAGCGCGGGCGTGGGCATCTGGTCCGGGGCGCGCCCGACATCCATGGCGCAGCCGGCGAGCCGGCCGCCTTCAAGCGCGCGCAGTAGCGCGGCTTCGTCGACCAGGTTGCCGCGCGAGGGGTTGATGAAATACGCGCCGGTCTTCATCTGCGCGAAGGCGGCGTCGTTCATCAGGTTTTCGGTCTCGTCCGTGGCCACGGCCAGGCACACCACATAGTCGGACTCGGACAACAGCCGCCCCTGCGACACCTGCGCGAGCGCAGGGTCGTCGACCCTGGCGTGCGGGTCGCTCACGAGAATGCGCAGGCCGAACGGCAGGGCCAGCGTGCACAGGTAGCGGGCGATCTGGCCGAAGCCGATGATGCCGAGCGTCGAGCCGCGCAGCTCGCGCCCCATCGGCGCCGTGGGCACCCGCCCCGCGTGATAACTCGCCGTCATCGCCGTGATGCTGCGCGAGAGGTCGATCATCGCGCCGATGGTCCATTCGGACACCGAAGCGATGAAACCGGCGCTGGCTTGTGTGACCAGGATGCCATGGCGGCTGGCGGCGGCCACGTCGATGTTGCGGATGTCGATCGCGCAGCGCGAGAAGGCGACGATGTTGCCGAGGCGATCCAGCAGCGCGGCCGGCGCGGCGGTCTGCCGGTAGGAGATCACCATGTCGCAGCCGCGCGCGGCCTCGACGAGTTCATCGTGGTTCATCTCGCGCCCGAGCGGGTTGAGCCTGACCTCCGCAATTGCACGCAGCCCCGCCAGGGCGCGCTGGCCGTAGTACTTCTCCAGCGCCTCGGGCGGATGGGTGAGGAGGATGCGCGCCATGGTTCAGTCCGCCAGGGCCTGGTAGGCGAGGGTGCGCAGCAGGGCGCGGTAGTGGCGGCGGATCTCCGGCGCGCACATCATCAGGACGGCGATCAGCTTTTCGCTCGGGTCGATCCAGAAATAGGTGCCGAACACGCCCGACCAGTAGAAGTCGCCCACCGAGCCCGCCACCGGGTTGCGCCCGGCTTCCTTGCGCACGCAGAAGCCCAGGCCGAAGCCCTGGCCGAATTCCGCCAGCGGGGCGGACTCCTCGAACTGCGCGCGCGCCGTCGCGCTGACCGCGGCCGCCGGCGGCAGGTGGTCCGATGCCATCAGGGCCACCGTCTTGCGTGACAGGTAGCGCACGCCGTCCAGCGTACCGCCGTTGAGAAGCATTTGCGTGAAGCGCAGGTAGTCCTGCGCGGTGGAGACCATGCCGCCGCCGCCGGAAAGGAAGTTGGGCTTGACCGTGAGGTTGTGGTTCATCGGCGGGCGCTCGCCGGTCCTGGGGTCGACCAGCGCCTCGGCGATGCGGTGCGCCTGGCTCGCCGGCACATGGAAGCCGGTGTCCTTCATGCCCAGCGGCCCGGTGATGCGCGCGGCGATGAAGGCGTCCAGCGCCATGCCCGACACCACTTCCACCAGGCGGCCGAGCACGTCGGTGGACATGCCGTAGTCCCATACCTCGCCGGGCTGGTACTGCAGCGGCAGTTTGGAAAGCTTGGTGATGAACTCCGCCGTGGTCTGGTTGGCATCCATCATGTCGACGGCGCGGTAGGCCTGCTTGACCAGGCCGTCGCCGAACTGCCCGTAGGTGATGCCGGAGGTGTGGCGCAGCAGGTCCTGCACGCTGATCTCGCGCCGCGCGGCCTCCAGGCGTAGGACCGGCGTGCCGCCTTCGAGGGCCTCGACGCCGACCATCAGGTTCTTCAATTCCGGCAGGTAGGTCGAGACCGGATTGACCAGGCGGATGCGCCCTTCCTCGACCAGCATCATCACCGCCACCGAGACCATCGGCTTGGTCATCGAGGCGATGCGGAAGATCGCGTCGGTGGTCATGGCCACGCTTTTCTCGCGGTTGCGGTAGCCGAAGGCCTCCAGGTAGGCCAGCCTGCCGCCGCGCGCGATCAGCACCACCGCGCCGGGGATCCTGCCCTGCTCGACATCCTCCTCGAACACAGCGTTGATGCGCGCGGCGCGCGCGGGGATGAGCAGGCTTGAGTCGATGGCGTGGGTCATGGCGGGTCCTGGAGAGGCCTGTGCAAACGGGGTCAGACCCCATTTTCGCGAGCGGCGCATTGTCGCGGATTTTGCCCCTGCGTGCCTCGCCTATACTGCGTGCGCCCGTTGCCATCGACCTCCATCCGTGAACCTGCCTTCCCCGGCCGCCCCCGAGCGCACGCTCCTGCAGGGCTTCGCGCTGGCATTCATGCTCTCGCTGGGCGTGACCGTGTCGAACTCGTTCGCGCGCATGGCCTATGCGCTGGTGCTGCCGTCGATGCGCGCCGACCTCGGCTGGAACTACACGCAATCGGGCTGGCTCAATACGGCCAACGCCATCGGCTACCTGATCGGCGCCGTGCTCACGCGCGTGTTGATCCGCCATACCGGCAACCGGTCGATGTTCATCGTCGGCGTGCTGGCGACAGCGCTCACGGTGCTGGCCACCGGGCTCACCCGCGATATCGCCTGGCTGGGCGTGTGGCGCTGCGCCAGCGGCATCTGCGGCGCGACGGCCTTCATCGCCGGCGGCGCGCTGTCGGGCAACATCCTGCCCGCGCAGCCGCAGCGCGCCGGCACCACCATCGCCATCTACTTCGGCGGCGGCGGCCTGGGTTTCCTGCTGTGCGGCGTACTGCTGCCGATCATGCTCGAGGTGGGCGGCCCGGCAGCCTGGCAGCAGGCCTGGGTGGGCATGGGCGGCGCGAGCCTGGTGATGCTGGTGGCCTGCACGTGGGCCGCCTGGCGCATCGCCGAGCCCAACAGCGGGCCGGAAGGGGAAAGCCAGTCGGGTTCGCACAGCGTCTCGCGCCTCAAGGCGGGTATCGTGGCCTACATTGCTTTCGGCCTGGGCTATATCGGCTACATGACCTTCGTGATCGCCTGGATGCGCGACCACGGCGCCTCCACCGGCGAAGTCATCGCCATGTGGACCACCTTCGGCGTGGCCAGCATCCTCGGCCCCTGGATCTGGCGCATCCCGCTCAACACCTGGATTCCCGGGCGCATGCTCTCGGCCGCGCTGGCGACACTGGCGCTCGGCGCGGTGCTGCCGCTTTTCTCGGCCGGGATGCTCTCGATGCTGGTCTCGGCCACGCTCTTCGGCGCCTCCATGTGGAACATTCCCGGCTCGGTCACCCACCTGGTCAAGCGCGCCCTGCCCAAGCCCGCCTGGGGTTCGGCGGTGGCGACCTTCACGATCTACTTCGCGGCCGGGCAGATTGCCGGCCCGGTGATGACCGGTGCGCTGGCGGATCTGTTTGGGGGGCTGGGGACCGGGTTGGCGCTATCCGTTGGGGTGCTGGCGGTGGGTTCAGTGATTGCGCTGGCGCAGCGTGATGAGGTGCACGGAGAGAAGCCGGTCGTCTGAGTTATTGAACCAACCCCATGAATTCGAGCGGGAAAGCGGCTGTTCGGGAATTCACACAATCGGCCATAAGCCGACATTGCCAAGTCCGCTCCGAAGCTGACTTTCAACCCTCAACGCCTGACATAACCGCCGCTGCGCGGCTTCATCGCGCAGCGTCCGTGTTGATGGATGGATTGGGCAATATAAGTGATGCAAGTCCAGCCAGGAATTCACTTCCGATAGATAGAGCGTGCAGCAAAACCAACACCGGGCAATGCTAAGAACTCGGCAACCTTCAGTCAATCCAGCCAGGAAAATGACGTTGGAATGTCCGCTTATTGACCAGTCGAATACCCGCTTTGGGTCGTTTGTTTCCTTTGAACAGCCGTTTTTGGCGTAGCGACGCAGTCGACATTCGTCGCTCGAAGTTTGAGCTCGACTTCGCACATTAAGCGGCAAGCTTCTCGCGGACGGGAACCTGACGCTGAATATCGTCCATGGTTGGCAGAGTTTTCAAGTCGAAATTGGCCTGCATGACCAACCACGACGCCGCATCGCCACCAAAGTACTTGGCAAGTCGGGCTGCTGTGTCGGCTGTGACAGCGCGACGTTCCTTGACGATCTCGTGAATGCGAGTGGCCGGAACACCGAGTGCAACAGCAAGTGCGTTCACGCTCAATCCGAGCGGAACCAGGTAGTCTTCGCGGAGAATCTCACCCGGATGAACCGGGCGCATGCGATTGATCAAGCGTGCCATGTCGATTTTCCTCTAGTGGTAATCCACGATCTCGACGTCAATGGGGCCGACATCAGTCCAAACGAAGCAAATGCGCCATTGGTCATTGACGCGCATACTGTGCTGACCTTTTCGATCACCCTTCAGGGCCTCGAGACGATTGCCCGGAGGGGCCTTCAGGAAATCGAGCGTCTGCGCTGCATCCAGTTGGGCAAGTTTGCGCTCTGCGACTGCCAGGAAAGCCTTGAACTTTCTCGGGCTCTTTCCCTCGTATGGCGCTTGTGTGTCCTTGTACTTGAACGACTGGATCATGCGAGAATGGTATTACGCGCGGCGTAATATCGCAAGTGGATTGACGCTGGGCTGGGTACGCGCGGACTCCAGGATGCGCCTCGGCGCCATTACATTGTGAACGCTATGGACGCGGAACCAGACGCCCCCGACGCAATCGACCCAACCATCACCTGCGCCTCGTGCAAAGCCAACTGCTGCAGGTTGGAGGTGATGATCTTCGGGGAGGATGATGTTCCGCCTGAATTTACCGAAGTGGACAAATGGGGCGGATCTGTCATGGCGCGTTCCGACGACGGTTGGTGCGCCGCGCTCGACAGGGACACCATGCTGTGCGGAATCTACGAACGGCGACCGACCGTGTGCCGCGACTTTCAGCTTGGCGGGAGTGATTGCATCGCGGAACGCGCTGTTACGTGGGAGCCAAGACCACGCCAGAAGTGTCAATAGTATATACTTTCAGAATATACCTAACGATCGATCACCATGCGCACCGCCAAACTCTTCCAGAACGGGCAAAGCCAGGCCGTACGCCTGCCCAAGGAGTTCCGCTTCGAGGGTGAGGAGGTGTATATCAAGAAATCCGGCAGCGCAGTCGTTCTTATTCCGGTGGCCAATTCGTGGGACTCGCTGATCGGCAGCCTGGACAAGTTCAGCAGTGATTTTCCGGGCGAGCGCGAACAGTCAGGCGCGCAGCAACGCGAGGCCCTGTTTGAATGAAGGTGATGCTTGATACCCACATCTGCATCGCACTCATCAAGCGCAAGCCGCCGCAGGCCTTGCGGCGGTTCAATGACTACACGGTTGGCGATATCTGCATTTCCTGGGTGACGCTTGCCGAACTGGAGCTGGGCGTTGCCAAGAGCATGCAGAGGGAAAAAAACCAGGCGGCGCTCGACGAATTCGTGCTGCCGCTCGAGGTTGCGGGGTTTGACCGCGATACCGCGAGGACATACGGTCGCGTACGCGCCGAACTGGAAAAGAAGGGCACACCGATCGGCGCGCTCGACATGATGATCGGCGCTCACGCACTGACACTCGGCGTGACGCTGGCAACCGACAACGTGCGCGAGTTCTCGCGTATCAAGGGCCTGACCGTGGTCGACTGGCTGGCAGGCAAACACTAAATGACTGAAGTCCAATCATGAGCATCGGCTGGTTTCCCGGCCACATGGCCTCCGCGCGCAAGAAGGTGGCCGAGGCCATGGCCGACATCGACGTCGTCGTCGAGGTGCTTGACGCGCGCCTGCCGGCAGCGAGCAGCAACCCGATGCTCACCGACCTGCGGGTGCACCGCCAGCGGCCGGCGCTGAAGATCCTCAACAAGTCCGACCTGGCCGACCCCGAAGCCACGTCGCAGTGGATGCGCACCTTCGAGGAGGAGGCAAAGAAGGCCAGGACCGGCGCGGTCAAGGCGGTGTCGCTGTCGGTGTCCAAACCGGCGGACGTGGCCAAGGTGACGCGCCTGGCGGCGTCGCTCGTGCCGCACCGCGGCGGCATGGAAAAGCCGGTGCGCATCCTGGTGATCGGCATTCCCAACGTCGGCAAGTCAACGCTGATCAACGGGCTCATCAAGCGGCGCATCGCCAACGTGGGCGACGAACCCGCGGTCACCAAGCGGGTGCAGCGCTACAACCTGCCGGACCGCACCGTGTTGTTCGACACGCCGGGCCTGATGTGGCCGGCGATCAAGCACCCGGCTGACGGCCTGATGCTGGCCGCCAGCCATGCCATCGGCCCGAATGCCTATATCGACGAGGAAGTCGCCACCTTCCTGGGCGAGATCCTGCTGGAACGCTACCCGGCGCTGGTGGCCAAACGCTACCACTGCGATACCGCCGGCATGGACGGCACCGCGCTGATCGAGGCGGTGGCCAGGCAGCGCGCCTTCCGCGTCAAGGGCGGTGGCTTCGATTTCGACAAGGCCACCGTGGCCCTGCTGACCGACTACCGCAGCGGCGCGCTCGGCCGCATCAGCCTGGAAACCCCGGCCACGCGCGCGGCCATGCTGGCCGCGCCGCCGCGCGCCATGCCGGTACAGCCGACGGCCGCGGAGCAAGACCAATGAGCGGGGCATGCCCATGAGCGGGGTGCGGCGCCGCCGCAGCACCCTGGCTTCGACCGACACCTCGGCCGCGCCGCTCATCAAACCGGTGGTGGCGCCGGACGAACCCGGGTCGGCGCCCGACGCGCCGGTGCGCCTGTCCAAGCGCATGAGCGAGGAAGGCCTGGCCTCGCGGCGCGAGGCCGACGAGTGGATCGAGCGTGGCTGGGTCAAGGTCGATGGCGTGGTCGCCATCCTCGGCCAGAAGGTGTCGCCGGCGCAGAAGATCACCATCGAGAAGCGCGCCCGGGCCGAGCAGGCGCGCCGCCTCACGGTGCTCTTGCACAAGCCGGTGGGCTATGTGAGCGGCCAGGCCGAAGACGGCTACCAGCCCGCCGTGGTGCTGGTGACCCCGGAGTCGCAATGGCGCGGCTTCGGTGGCGCGGCGCCGGCCAAGGTGCAGCGCCGCGACCTGATCGGCTTCGCCCCCGCCGGGCGCCTGGATATCGATTCGACCGGTCTCCTCATCCTCACCCAGGACGGGCGCATCGCCAGGCAGCTGATCGGCGAGGATTCCGAGGTCGAGAAGGAGTACCTGGTGCGGGTGCGCTACACCAGGGGCGGCCGCTTGCCCGAGGCGGGCCTGAAGCTGCTCAATCACGGGCTCACGCTCGACGGCAAGCTATTGAAGCCCGCGCGGGTCGGTTGGCAGAACGAGGACCAGCTGCGCTTCATCCTGCGCGAAGGGCGCAAGCGGCAGATCCGCCGCATGTGCGAGGCGGTGGGTCTGGAGGTCGTGGCGTTGAAGCGCGTGCGCATCGGCCGCGTGCTGCTCGGCGAATTGCCGGTAGGAAAATGGCGCCTGCTCGGGCCCGACGAAAGCTTCGCATGACCACGCAGGAACATTCAGTACCAATGGTGAGTTGGCCGGAGCGCGGTGAAACCCGTTCGGCGCGCTGGTTTTCCGAGTCCGGCGTCGCGCCGCCCAGGCGCGTGATCGTCGCAGATGACCGCATGAACGCCGATCGCGCCTACCGTTATGCCTGCGAAGGCACGGCCATGCTGTGGCGCGGCGACTTCAACAATGCGCGCGCCCTGCTGCAGGCCATCGCCCGGCGGGTGGATGCCAAGCCGGACGGCCCCAAGCCGAACCGGATGCAGCGCAAGGCGGCGCCGGCCAGGGCGGTGGTGGCCGACGGACCGGTCGATGCGCCGGCAGCCGGGGCCGGCAATACGGAGGGCCTGCCGAAAGCGGGGGGCGTGCCGAAAGAAGCCTTCCACCTGTTCCGCATGGCCCAGGCGCAGCGCGCCCGCATCCTGGGTATGCTGCTGATTCCCTTCGATGCCTGCCATGCGATCCCGCTGCGCCGGGCGCCCGACCTGCACAAGGCCTGCAGCGAGGCGCGCGGGCCCTGCGGTTTCCCCTACGTGTCCTCGCTGCGCGAGCTGCTGGGCGCGGTCGGTGCGCACCAGTGGCGCCGCAAGGGCGTGGAGGTGGCGGCGCTGGACGACCGCATCCACCCGCACTACGGCGTGTTCGCGCCGGTGCGCGGCGAATATGTGGACCTGGTCGACAGCGCGCCGCTTGCCGTCACCGACCTGGCCTTCGATATCGGCACCGGTACCGGCGTGCTTGCGGCGGTGCTGGCGCGCCGCGGCGTGAAGCGCATCATCGCCACCGACAGCGATCCGCGCGCGCTCGACTGCGCGCGCGACAATCTGGCACGCCTGGGCTACCGCAACAAGGTGGACGTGCGTCAGGCGGACATGTTCCCCGACGGCCGCGCCAGTCTCATCGTGTGCAACCCGCCGTGGCTGCCGGGCAAGCCGGCCACGCCGCTGGAGCGCGCGGTCTACGACCCGGAGAGCCGCATGCTGCGCGCCTTCATTGCCGGCCTTGCCCACCATCTCGCGCCCGGCGGCGAGGGCTGGCTGGTGCTGTCCGACCTGGCCGAGCACTTGCACCTGCGCAGCCGTGAAGAACTCACCGGCTGGTTTGCCGCGGCCGGGCTTGCCGTGATCCAGAAGCACGACATCTTGCCGCGCCATCCCAAGGCCTTCGACGCCGCGGATCCGCTGGCGCCGGCGCGCCGGGCGGAAGTCACCTCGCTCTGGCGCCTGGCGGCCGCACCCGTCCAGACCGCCTGATTCCCCAACCGCATCGCACCGCCACGACCATGTCCGCACAACTCAAGCCAGTCCCCGCCTTCGGCGCCAAGTTTCCCGACCTCACCTGCGACGTCAAGGCCGCCGTCTCCGAGGCGGAATGGCAGGCGCGCGTCGAACTGGCCGCCTGCTACCGGCTCATGCCGCTTTTCGGCATGAGCGACCTGGTCTACAACCACATCACCGCCAAGGTGCCGCACGACGGCACGGGCGGGGGCGGCGAGCGCTTTCTCATCAACCCCTATGGCTACATGTACGAGGAGATCACCGCGTCCTCCCTCATCACCATCGATGTGGCCGGCAACGTGCTCTTCAACCCGCACCGCGAGTACGGCATCAACCGCGCCGGCTATGTGATCCACAGCGCGGTGCATGCCGCGCTGCCCGAAGTCGGCTGCGTGATCCACACCCACAGCCGCGCCGGCATGGCGGTCTCGGCGCTCAAGTGCGGCCTCTTGCCGCTCACGCAAACGGCGATGCGCTTCGGCAACGTCACCTATCACGACTATGAAGGCCCGGCCATCGATCTCGACGAGCAGGCGCGCCTGGTGCGCGATCTTGGCGGCGCCGAGGTGATGATCCTGCGCAACCACGGCCTGCTGGCGGTGGGGCCCAACGTCGCGCAGGCCTTCAACAGCATGTACTGGTTCGAGATGGCCTGCCGCGCGCAGGTCGATGCGATGGCCTGCAACACCGAACTGCATCTGCCGCCGGCGGCGGTGGCCGAGAAGACCTTTCATCAGTACCAGCCGCAGGTGCGTCGCCCCTTCGGGCTGATGGAATGGCCGGCCATGCTGCGCTACCTCGACCGTCGCGATCCTTCCTACCGGGAATGAAGCGCCCGGCGGCGAGCGCGCCGTACGCCATCGAGGCGCGGTCCGGCCGGGCGGCTTCGCGGCCGCGGGCGCGGGCACGCCGCACCCAGGGGGCGCAATGGGCGTGAACGTGTCCGGGCTGATCGACCATCGGCCCAGCGACGGGGTGTTTCGCATCCATCGCGACGCCTATCGCGACCCGGCGGTGTTCGCGCTCGAGATGCGGCATATCTTCAACGCCGGCTGGGTGTACGTTGGCCACGCGTCGCAATTGCTGAACCCGCATGATTTCATCACCGTGGCCGTCGGCGAGACGCCGCTCATCGTCATGCGCGATGCCGAGGGCCGGCTTGGCTGCTTCCTCAACAGCTGCCGCCACAAGGGCGCGATGGTGTGCGTGGCGCCGCGCGGCAACCGCCGCGTCCATGTGTGCCCCTACCACAGCTGGTCCTACGGCAGCGACGGCCGCAATGTCGCCATCAAGGCAAAGGCGGCCGGCGCCTACCCGCCCGCCTTCGACGCGGAGGCGCATGATCTCGCCGCGGTGCCGCGCTTCGGCGAGTACCGTGGCTTCCTCTTCGCCAGCCTTGCGGCCGGCGGGCCCTCGCTGGAGGCGCATCTCGGGGATGCGCGGGTGTTTCTGGACATGGTGGTCGACCAGTCGCCGCACGGCGTGGAACTGGTGCCCGGGCAGGTGACCTACACCTTCCGGGCCAACTGGAAGCTGCAGCTGGAGAATTCGCTCGACGCCTACCACCTGACCTCGGTGCATCCCTCGTACTTCGGCCTGCTTGACCGGCGCGCCCGGATGGCCGGCCGCACCGACGTGGCCGCCGCCGTGTGGCAGGGCGAGCGCGGGCGCCAGGTGGAGGAGGAGATGGGGGCGTTCGGTTTTTCGCAGGGCCATGCGCTGGTATGGACGCGTACGCCGGCCGAGCGGCATCCGCTGTACCAGGGCCGCGCCGGGCTAGCCGCGCGGGTCGGCCCCGTGCGTTGCGACTGGATGCTGCGCACCCGGCAGTTCAATCTGTTTCCCAACCTGCAGCTGGCTTCCAACGCGGCGCTGCAGATGCGCGTGATCCGGCCGCTGGCCTGCGACCTGACCGAGATCACCTCGTACTGCGTGGCGCCGGTCGGCGAGGATGGCGAGGCGCGCCGCAAGCGCATTCGCCAGTACGAGGATTTCTTCAACCCCAGCGGCATGGCCACCCCTGACGATACCGTGACCTTCGAGGACAGCCAGCGCGGCTTTGCAAGCGGCCTGGTGGAATGGCAGCAGGGCGCCGTGCGTGGCACCGGCGCGCTGCAGGCCGGGGCCGACCACCATGCGCGCGAGCTCGGCATCACGCCGGCCACGTCCATGCACGGGCCGTTCTCGATGAGCGACGAAACCGTCTGCCAGGCGATGTACCTGGCCTGGCAGCGCCGGCTCGGCGCGCAGGCCGCGCCATGAACGCGCCGATCACCGCTGCCGAGGCGGCCGACCTGCTGTACCGCGAAGGGCATTGCCTGGACACGCAACGCTGGGACGACTGGCTCGCCCTGTACTGCGCGGACGCGGTGTTCTGGGTGCCGGCCTGGAACGGGCCGCATGAGCTGGTCGATGCGCCGGATACGCAGGTCTCGCTGATGTACTACACGGCGCGCGCCGGGCTGGAAGACCGGGTCTGGCGCATCCGGAGCGGGCTGTCGACCGCGTCTTGCCCGCTGCGGCGTACCAGCCACGGCGTGTCCTGCGTGATCATCGCCGGCGAGTCGCCGGAGGGTGTGGAGGTGCATGCCAGCTGGACCTGCCATGTGTTCGACCCGCGCCAGCAGGCGCAGCACGTGTTTTTCGGCCGCTACGAGCACCGCCTGCGCCGCGAAGGCGCCGTGTGGAAGATCGCGCGCAAAAAGATTGTGCTGATGAACGACCGCATCCCGACCCTGCTGGACTTCTACTGCATCTAGAAATGCGTCTAGAAATGGGGTCTGACCCCATTTCCCACCCCATTTCCGTCGCGCGTGCACAAAGCCGGCCTCGAAATTGGGGTCAGACCCCATTGTCGCCGCACGGGGGGGCCGGCGCGCGGGGGCGGCGCCTTGCGGCGGGAAAAGTCAACAAAGGTTAACCGGATGTGTTCCGGGCCACGCATCGCCCTCATGTTTGGCGCGGTTCTGCCGTTTTAGAGAACGAGCAGGAATCAACCAATTTGATGCACACACCGGCCGCACGGGACTTCCACGCCATGATCATCCGTTACTTTGTCGTCTTGTGTATCGCCCTGGGCGCGAGCGGCCTGCTGCGCGCCGACGAACGCGCATCGCATGCGGCCGGCCAGCGCGTGGTGGCGTCGATCAAGGTGGATCTCGCCAGCGACATCGACTGCGTGTCCGACGACGATTTGCACCGTTTCCATACGCTTCCCGGTCCCTCGCTTGCGCACCAGGCCCCAGGCCCCGAGGCTGCTTCGACGGCAAGGCCGAGTCGCAAACGTCTTGCGCGCATCGAGCGCGAAACGCGTTCCGCGCCGGTGCTGCGCTAGGGCGCCGCGCTGCCGCCGCCCCGGCCCGCCGCGACATCGCCTTCCCGCTTGAACAAGGACATGACGCTTCCGCTGCTGCGCTCGCTTTCCGGGCGCGACTTCCGGCTCTACTTCGGCGGCCAGTTCGTGTCCTTCGTCGGCACCTGGGTGCAGCAGGTGGCGCTGTCGTGGATCGCCTACCGGGTGACGGGTTCGGCCGCCGTGCTGGGGCTGGTGGCGTTCGCCTCGCAGGCGCCCACCCTGCTGCTCGGCCCGGCCGGCGGCATCCTCGCCGACCGGGTATCGCGCCGGGGCATTCTGGTGTTCACCCAGGTGGTGGAGATGGGCGTGGCCTTGGCGCTGGCAATCCTCGCGGCCCAGGGCCTGCTCAACAGCCATACGCTGGTGGCGGCAGCGCTGGTGCTGGGGGTGGCCATCGCGTTCGAAATGCCGGCCCGTCAGGCCCTGATCGCCGACCTGGTGCATGAACATGGCCACCTGAGCAATGCGATCGCGCTCAATTCCGTATCGTTCAATGTGGCGCGGCTGGTGGGCCCGGCGCTGGGCGCGCTGATGCTGGCCGGGATGGGGGATCTGGCCTGCTTCCTCGCCAACGCCGCGTCCTACATCGTCGAGATCTGCACCCTGTTGATGCTGCGCCCGCGGCATGCGCGCGAGAAGCAGGCGCGCGGCACCCTGGCGCAGGGCCTGGCCTACCTGCGCACCAGCAGCGCGCCGCGCTGGTTGCTGCTCACCGTGGCGTTCTCCAGCGTGGCCCTGGCGCCTTTCGTGACGCTGCTGCCGGTGTTCGCCAAGGAGGTGTTCAACCGCGACGTCGATTCCCTCGGCATGATGATGGCGGCCTTCGGCTTCGGCTCCCTGGCCGCGGCGCTGACCCTGGCCAACCGCGCCCATGTGAGCGGCTTCAGCCTGAAAGTGGTGGCCGGCTGCCTGTGCGCGGGTGCCGCGGCGGCGGTCCTGTCGTGCAACCAGCATTTCCTGGTGGCGCTGGCGCTGATGGTGGTGTCCGGCTGGTCCACCGTGATGATCGTGACCTCCAGCCACATCCTGCTGCAGGCGGTGATTCCCGACCACATGCGCGGCCAGCTGATGGCCTTCTTCGGCATGGCCTATGGCGGCGCATTGTCCGTGGCGAGCCTGTGTGCCGGCGCGCTCGCTTCCATGATTGGCGCGCGGCCGGTGTTCCTCGCCTCGGCCGTCCTTTATGTGGCCGTCGGCCTGGCGCTCAACCGCGTGCAGCCGCGCCTGCGGCAGGCGGCGCGGCCGATTCTGATCGAGAAGGGGCTGGTGCCGAAATAGGCGGCGCGTCTGGCGTCTAGCCTGAGATTCGCAACCAGGCGGCGACAAGCGGGTCCGGCCATTCGAACCTCCGGGCGGGGCCCCCAAGACAGGGCGCGAGGAATGTCTCGCTTTCGCGCAGGATGCGGTATTGGTGCGCCCACCAACCGGAGCTGTGACCCATGCCCGGAATCCGCACCAGTCTGGCTTCCTTGCCGGCTGCCCGCAGCGCACGTTCCATACGCTCGGACTGGTCGAAGCGTACCCGCACATCACGGTCGCCATGGATCAGCAGCACCGGCCGCGCGAACCCGCGCGCCTGGTGGAGCGGCGAGCGCCGCGTCATCTCCGCGCGGTCGGCCGGCACCCCCGGATTGCCGACATAGTCGTGCCACAGGGACAGATCAACCTTCCAGTACGGCGGAAACGCCTCGATCAGACTGGCCAGGTCGGTCGGCCCGGCGATCGAGATGCCGCAGGCGAACGTGTCCGGTGCATCCGCCATCGCGTTCAAGGCGGCGTAGCCGCCGTAGCTGAAACCCATGACGGCGATCGCGCCGCGCCGCGCCACGCCGTCGCGGATCGCCCACGCCGCTGCATCGAGCAGGTCGTCGCGCATGCGCCGGCCGAATTCGCCGATGCCGGCCTGCTGGAAGGCTTTGCCGTATCCGGATGAGCCGCGGAAATCCACCTGCAGCACGGCATAGCCGCGGCTGGCCAGGAATTGCGCTCGCGCGGATTCCTCGGAGCGCGACGGGTCGGCCCACGCATTGCGCTGCCATGGACCGCCGTGCACCATGAGCACCATCGGCAGATCGGCGGTCGCGTTGCGCGGCAGGGTCAGGTAGGCATGCAGGGCCAGGCCATCGCGCGCCGCGAAGCTGACCGCGCGCATCGGAGAGAGCGTGGATTCGAGCCGCGCCGGCAGCGCCTGGGCGAGCAGTTCCGCGCTGCCGGTCTTGCGGCTGACGAGCCAGGCGCGGTTTTGCGTGCTGGTGTTGAGGTTGACGACCAGGCGGTCGTCCTGATGATCGCCGCTACCGATGTGCAGGCCCCATGGCGAACCTTCGAGCGGGGCGATCACCGGGGCGAGCGCGGCGCGCAGTGCCGCGTCGGGAATCTCCACGCGCGGGTAACCCGGCTGTGCGACCACCGCAAGCGGTTCCCGGGTGGAACGGCCGATATAGGCATGCGTGACATCGGAGACCGGGTCTTCGAAAAACACCCGCTCCCAGCCGCGCCCGGTATCGAACGCCACCAGCGCGCTGCGGTCGCGTCCGCGATTCGACAGGGCCCACACCGCCTGGCCGCCGGACGCGGGGCCGATGATGCGGACGTTGTCTTCGTTCCGTGCCGCGATCGCGGGTGCGCGCTCGACCTGCGGCCGCATGCGTTCCGGGGCCGGGCGCACTGCCGTGCCGGAGGGCTGCCAGCCCTGCAGCGAGCCGTCGGCGCGCGTGATCGGCGCGACCGCGTTGCCGGGATTGGCCGCCACGAGGGTCTCGGCGCGAGTCTCGAGGTTGATGCGGTAGAGGTCGAAGAGTTTCGGGTTGCGCCGGTTGTGCGCCACCAGGATGTTGCGCGGGTCTGAATCGACGATCTGGTGGATGACGGCGCGCACCGCCGGATAGGGCGTGAGATCGACCGGGCTCGCCGATGAGTCGGTGTCGAGGGCGAACACGTGCGGATTTTCGGTGCCGCTGGTATCGGCGGCATAGACGAGCCACCGGCTGTTCGCGGACCAGGCCACCGCACCGTTGACGCGCCACGATCTGGTTTCGCCGGTGGCGAGGTTGCGCACGAACAACTTGCGCCTGAACCACGACGTTCCGCTCCAGGCGAGCCTGTTGCCGTCCGGGGAAATCAGGTGGTCGCGATCCGCCCCGCCCGGGGCGGCAAGTGCCCAGGCCGCGACCGGCTGGCGCACGTCGGGCGCGCCGCACGCAGCCGCGAGGCAGCAGGCCGAGGCGAGGACGGCGAGGCAGCGGAAGGATGTCAACCGACGGGGCCGGCGCGGTAGCGGCTTCGAGAGGGGCGGCACGATATCCAGTCTAGCGTCCGGCGAAGGCGGCGATTGGCCGACAATAGCGGATTTCCCTACCCGGTCCCGCCGATCACGGTCATCCATCGATGCAACCCGCAGAGCGCGGCGACAGCGTCCGCATCCCATTGATCTGGATCGCCCTCCTGGTGTCCCTGCTGTTCCATGCCGGGATCATCGCGGTGCGCTGGCGCAGTCCGGACGAGCCGCTGCCGCCAACGGCGGACAAGGCCGGCAAGGGGGCGCGCGAGGGCAGCCTGCAGACCCGTATCGTGCCCGCGCGCCCGGCTGTTCGCGAGAGTCCGGCGCAGGCGCCCGCGCCGGTGCCGCCGGCGCCGCGCGCCGCACCGCCGCCCGGCGCCGCACCGCCGCCCGGCGGGGCACAGCCGCCGTCACCCAGGGCGCGCCTCACGCCGCCCGAGGTTCCGGCGCGGCCGGCACCGGGACCGGCGCCGGAGCCGCCTGCCCAGGCGCCCGTCCCGTCAGCAGCGCCGTCCGAAAGCGACTTCGCTGCCATGGTCCGTAGCAACCAGCAGCGCCGCGAAGGCCCGCGCCCGGCAACCGGTGCGCCACCGGCGCAGGCCGAGGCCGCCCGGGAGGACGACAATGACCGGCGCGACCGCGCGGTGGCGGCCAACCTGGGTTCGCTGCAGCCGCGCATGGTGGGGGAAAACAGCCGCGAAGGCGGCGGCATCTTCCGCATCACGCGCATCGGCATGGACGATGGCGAATTCCTGTTCTTCGGCTGGAACAAGGACATGGGGCGCAAGAATACCCAGGTCGTCGAGGTGCGGCGCGGCGGCAATCCCGACATGCGCATCGCTCTGGTGCGGCGCATGATCGTCATCATCCGCGAGCATGAGCAGGGCGACTTCGTCTGGGAGTCGGTGCGTCTGCGGCGCAGTGTCACCCTCTCGGCGCGCCCGCGCGACAACGCCGAACTCGAGGCGTTTCTGCTGGCGGAATTCTTCCGCTAGGCCGCCGCCGGCGGCGGCCGGGTCAGTCGCGCATCAGGGTGGATTTGCCCATCAGGCTTTCGATCAGGTCCACCGCCAGTTCCGCGGTGCGGTTGCGGATGTCGAAGGCGGGATTGAGTTCCATGATGTCCAGCGATGCCAGCCGCCCGCAGTCGGCGATCATTTCCATGCACAGTTGTGCTTCGCGGTAGGTCGGCCCGCCGCGCACCGTGGTGCCCACGCCAGGGGCGATGTCGGGGTCGAGAAAATCGACATCCAGGCTCACATGCAGGTGCGTGTCGCGATCCATCGACGCCAGCGCCAGTGCCATGGCTTGGCGCATGCCCATCTCGTCGATGTAGCGCATGTCGAAGACTTCCAGGCCCAGCTGGTGCACCAGGCGTTTTTCGCCCTCGTCCACGCTGCGTATGCCGATCTGGCGAATCTGGCGCGCATCCAGCGCCGGCGTGACCCCGCCGATGCCGGTGAGCGCCGCCGGACCGTGACCCGTGAGGCAGGCCACCGGCATGCCGTGCAGGTTGCCGCTGGGGGTGATCGCGCTGGTGTTGCAGTCGGCGTGCGCGTCCAGCCACAGCACGCGCAGCGTGCGCCCGGTTTCGCGGCAGTGGCGCGCCGCCGCGCTGACCGAGCCGATGGCCAGGCAGTGGTCGCCGCCCATGAGCACCGGCAGGCGGCCGGCCGCGAGCTCGGCGTGCACGGCGGCGTGGACAGCCTGGTTCCAGGCCACCACCTCGGACAGGTGCCGGTAACCCGCTACCGCGGGCAACCACGGATTGGCCGGCCCGTTCAGGTTGCCGCGGTCGACCACGTCGTAACCACGCGCCGCGATGGCCGCGCCTAGGCCGGCGACCCGCAGGGCCTCCGGCCCCATGCTGGCGCCGCGGGTGCCGGCGCCGATGTCGGTCGGCGCGCCGATGAGCGAGACTGGCGTTGGCATGAAACGGGTGTCCTGATGGTGCGGCACCGGCCGCGTTGGGGCGCGTAGCGTAGCAGGTGGCGTTGCCTGGGAGGTAGCGGCGCATCTCGGCTATGACTTGGTGCACACTTCACCCCATGTGCGGAAGATACGTCGCCCCGGACGCAACCGACCTCGAACGGCATCTGAACCCGCGCCGCGCGCGGCCGTGCCGCACCGGCATCGGCGACCAGCGCATGTCCGGCATGGCCGGATCGAGGGACGCCTCGCGCATCGACGCGGTGCCGGCACAGCAACCGGCCCGGGAGTGGGACAATCACGCCTTATGAGCACATCCGCCCCTTTACTGCCGCCCGGATGTCCGGGCGAGGTCCGGCATATCGACGGCGCCGCCGGCCGCGTGGCTTTATACAGGTCCGGGCCCGACGCCGGTGTGCCGATGCTGCTGGTCCACAGCGTCAACGCCGCCGCCTGCGCCTACGAGACTCGGCCGTTGTTCGAGCATTTCGCGCAAAGCCGGCCGGTGTATGCCTTCGACCTGCCGGGTTTCGGCCTGTCCGACCGCAGCGACCGGCCCTACACCATCCGCCTGATGACCGATGCGCTGCTCGCAGTGCGCACGGAGATCGCGCGCCTTCACGGCGCGGCCGCCATCGACGCGACGGCGCTGTCGCTGGGCTGCGAATTCCTGGCTCGGGCCGCGGTCGAGCAGCCCGGGGCGTTCCGCAGCCTGGCCCTGGTGAGCCCGACCGGGTTTGCCGGCCGCAAGCCGCGCGAGGGCGCGCCCGGCGCGAGCCTGGGGGTGGGCGGCCTGCACCGGGTGGTCGCATCGGGCGTGCTGTCGGATGCGATATTCAACAACCTCACCCGCCCGGGCGTGATCCGCTACTTTCTCAAGAAGACCTGGGGCGGCAAGAACATCAGCGAGGCCCTGTGGGAGTACGACTGCCTCACTACCCGGATGCCCGGCGCCAAGCACGCGCCGCTCTACTTCGTCTCGGCCTTCCTGTTCGCCGCCGACGCATTTTCGCTGTATCGCGCGCTTGCCATGCCGGTGTGGATGTCGCACGGCGTACGCGGCGACTTCACCGACTACCGCCTGAAGACGCTCATGCAGGGCCGGCCCAACTGGCGCATCACGCAATATGCGAGCGGCGCCTTTCCGCATTTCGAGCTGCGCCAGGACTTCATGCGCGACCACGACGCCTTTCTTTCCGCCCTTTGAGTGCCGCAAACCATGAATGAAGAGCTGCGCGCCTGGCCGCGCGTCGCCGTGATGGGCGCCGGCGCGGTCGGGTGCTACTACGGCGGCCTGCTGGCGCGGGCCGGCGCGCCGGTGACCCTGATCGGCCGCGCCGCGCATGTCGACGCCGTCAACGCCGGCGGCTTGCGCTTCGACGGGCTCAAGTTCCAGGAGACCATCCGGGTCGCGGCCAGTACCGGCATCGAGCCGGTGCGCGCGGCCGACCTGATCCTGTTTTGCGTCAAGTCCACCGACACCGCCGCGGCGGCACGCGAGATCGCGCCCCTGATCGGGCCGGGTGCGCTCATCCTCGCGTTGCAGAACGGCGTGGACAACCCCGAGCGCATCGCAGCCGAGGTCGCCTGCCCGGTGATCCCGGCGGTGGTGTACGTGGCCTGCAACATGGGCGGCCCCGGCCACCTGCGCCATACCGGCCGCGGCGACCTGGTGATCGGCGCGATGCGCGGCGCCCGTGTGCCGCCGACGCAGGCGCAGGTCGAACGCCTGGCGGCGGTGCTGGAGGTCGCCGGCGTGCCGTGCAGGGTTTCGCCCAATGTCGAAGGCGAACTGTGGGGCAAGCTGCTCATCAACTGCACCTACAACGCGATATCCGCGCTGGGGCGTTCGCGCTACAGGCGGCTGACCGCGCTGGAAGATACGCGCGCGCTCATGCGCGAGGTGGTGCTGGAGGTGCTGGCCGTGGCAACGGCCGCCGGCGTGCGCATGCCGGAGGGTGACTGGGTCGACATCGCGCTCAAGCTTTCGGCCTCGATGCCGGAAGCCACCTCATCGACCGCCCAGGACCTGGCGCGCGGCAAGCGCACCGAGATCGACCATCTGAACGGCTTCCTGGCGCGGCGCGGCGCGCAACTGGGCATCCCGACGCCGGTCAATCGCACCCTGCATGCGCTGGTGAAGCAGGTCGAGGATTCGCTCGAGCAGGGGTGAGGCGACCCGCGCCCCCGATCAACCGGAAATGCGAGAGGCCGGCATGAGGATCCCACGCATGGTGCTTGCGGCCTGCCTGTGCGGCGCGGCGGCGCTGGCGCACGCGCAGGCCTGGCCGGCCCGGCCGCTGCGCCTGGTGGTGGGCTTCGCGCCCGCCGGCGCGGCCGACTATGTGGCGCGCTCGCTCGCCGAGCCGCTGGCCCGCGCGCTGGGGCAATCGATCATCGTGGAAAACCGCGCCGGCGCGGGTTCTTCGATCGCGGCCGAATACGTGGCCAAGGCCGCGCCCGACGGCTATACCTTCCTGATCGCCAGCCCGTCGTCGATCTCGGTCAATCCAGCCGTCAATCCGAGGCTGGGCTACAGTGCGCGCGACCTGGCGCCGGTGAGCAAGGTGTCCGCCTCGCCGCTGGTGGTGGCGGTCAATCCCGGCCTTGGAATCCACTCGATGGCCGACCTCATCGCCGCGGCTAAAAAGGCCCCTGGCAGGTTCAACTACGCGACCTCCGGCAATGGTTCCGCGCCGCACCTGGCCACCGTCCTGTTCACCCGGGTGGCGCAGGTGGACATGGTGCACGTGCCGTTCAAGGGTGGCAGCCCCGCCATGCAGTCTGTGATCGCCGGCGACACGCAGGTGACCTTCGGCACGCCCCCCTCGGTGCTGCCGCTGGTCGAAGCCAGGCGCCTGCGTGCGCTCGCCGTGACCAGCCGCGAACGCTCGCCCCTGGTGCCCAATGTGCCGGGCATGCGCGAGGCCGGCCTGCCCGACTATGAAATGTCGTTCTGGTACGGCTTTTTCATGCCGGCCGCCGCGCCGCCGGCCGCCATCAGGCGGTTGCATGAAGCCACGCAGGGGGTGCTGCAACTGCCGGAGGTGCGCCAGGCCCTGGCGCGCGAGGGCACCGAGACGGTCGGCTCCAGGAGCCCGGAGGAGTTCGCGGCCTTCGTGGCTGAGGACGCCAGGTTCTGGGTCCGGCTGGTCAGGGAATCCAGACTCACGCTGGATTGAGCCTGCGCACGAGCAGGCTGTCGCACGCAAGCAACAAAAATTAATCGTTTCTTGCCATAGGGTTATCCAATCTATCTAAGACTCCGGTTAAGATAGCGGTCGAATCGCCGGCGCTGCGGCCGGTA
>Ga0315904_10003280_pt1 | contig 23968 bp, 25 predicted proteins | sample LakEriMetagenome_6_FD_203529 | JGI IMG/M metagenome (GOLD analysis project Ga0315904, IMG submission 203529) | Freshwater fungal communities from buoy surface, Lake Erie, Ohio, United States - Buoy 12 MA120 | ecosystem: Environmental > Aquatic > Freshwater > Lake | place: USA: Lake Erie, Ohio... | reverse complement strand
CGCCATCGCCAGTCTCCTCGTACATGCCTTGGTTGACCCACACTTGAATCCCGATGTTGCCCTGCGCCGTGGGAGCCTCGCAGAACCCGTAGTCGATCTTGGCCCGGAGCGTCGAAAGCGGCATCGCACCGGCGATCGCCTTCTCGCACCGCGACATCTCGGCGCCACCGAGGCGGCCCGCCAGCTGAATCTTCACGCCCCGCGCGCCCGCATCCATGGTGGTGTCGAGCGCCCGCTTCAGCGTCCGGCGGAAGGCCGCCCGCTTCGTCAGCTGGTCGGCGATGTCCTCGGCAATGAGCTGCGCCTGGATTTCCGGGCGGCTCACTTCCTCCACCTTGAGGTTCACGCGGCGACCGAGCAGCTCCTGAAGCTCCTCCTGAAGCCGATCCACTTCCTGGCCCTTGCGGCCGATGATCACGCCGGGCCGCGCGCAGTGAAGGATCACCTTCACCTCGTCACGTGTCCGCTCGATCTCGACCTTCGGGATTGCGGCAGCGCGGTACTTCGTCTTGAGGAACTTGCGAACCTTGACGTCCTCGAGAAGAAGAACCTTGAAGTCCTTCTTCGAGGCGTACCAGCGGCTCTTCCAGGGCTCGGTGATGCCCGTGCGGAACCCGGTGGGATGGACTTTTTGACCCATGATTTACTCCCTCACTCCCCCGCTTCCAGTGCAGGCGCCGTGGCGACCGTATCGAGCGACACCTTGATGTGCGACATCCGCCGCTTGATCCCGAAGGCCATGCCGCGAGCCCGAGGTCGGATCCGCTTGAACATCGGGCCGCCGTCGATCCGAGCATCGACGACCACCAGGTCGTCCACGCCGGGGGCCTGCTGGTGTTCGGCGTTGCCGAGGGCGCTCTTGATCACCTTCTCGAGCATCCGGGCGCCGCGATGCGGCTGAAACCGGAGGATGTCGAGTGCCTCGTCGGCGAACTTGCCGCGAACGAGATCGGCCAGCGCCCGCACCTTGCGGGGGCTGATCCGGGCGTATTTGTGGGTCGCTGTGTAAGCCATGGCTCACCTCGTCGCCGCGGTCACTTGGCCGCGGGCGCCTCCTTCACCTTGCCGCCGTGCCCACGGAACGTCCGCGTGGGCGAGAACTCACCAAGCTTGTGGCCCACCATGTCCTCAGAGATGAGCACCTTGATGTGCTGCTTTCCGTTGTGAACCATGAACGTGAGACCGATGAACTCGGGCACGATCGTGCATGAACGCGACCACGTCTTGATCGGATCCCGCTTGCCGCTGGCAAGCTGGGCTTCGACCTTCTCGAACACGCGGGGGTCGACATACGGCCCCTTTTTGGCACTGCGTCCCATGGATTACCTCAGCTTCAACTGGCCGTACCGGCGACTCTTCCGCCGACGAATGATGGCAGCGCCCGACGGCTTACGGGGCTTCCGTGTGCCGCCACCCTTGGCGCTCTTGCCGGTCGGACTGACCGGATGACGACCGCCCTTGGTGCGACCTTCACCACCACCGTGCGGGTGGTCGATCGGATTCATGGCCGTGCCGCGGACGTGCGGGCGGATGCCCATCCACCGCGAGCGACCAGCCTTCCCCAGGCGGACGTTCATGTGTTCGGAGTTGCCGATCGCGCCGATCGTGGCCCGGCAGGCAGCCGGCACGCGACGAATCTCACCCGACGGCAGCGTGATCTGGGCCCACTGGGCTTCTCGCGCGACCAGCACGGCCGACGAACCAGCCGACCGACAGAGCCTGCCGCCGCGTCCCTGCTGCAACTCGATGTTGTGGATCTGCATGCCCAGCGGGATCGCCGACATCGGCAGGCAGTTGCCCACTTCCGGCGGAGCGGTCTCGCCGCTCATCAGCGTCGCGCCGACCTTCAGGCCCTCCGGCGCCAGAATGAACCGCTTCTCGCCGTCAGCGTAGTTGACGAGCGCGACGCGGCAGGTGCGGTTCGGGTCGTACTGAACCGAATGGACAACGCCAGGAACACCGTCCTTGTTGCGGCGGAAGTCGATCAGCCGGTAGTGCTGCATGTGGCCGCCGCCACGATGCCTCGCGGTGATCTTCCCCTGGTTGTTGCGGCCGCCCTTCTTCTTCTTGCGCAGCCGGAGGCCCTTCGGCGCCTCGGCTCCCGCCGTCAGTTCGGCGAAGTCGGAGACGCTGGCGCCGCGGCGGCCGGGACTCGTCGGGTTGTAGGTGCGGATGCCCATGGGATGGTGTCGTGCTTGAGGGGAGAGCGGTGCGGCGAACTAGAACAGGTTGATCTTGAAGTCGGGCTTGAGCGTGACGATCGCCTTCTTCCAGGCCTTGGTGCTGGTGCGACGAACGCGGCTCCGCCGCATCTTGCCGACGCGGTTCTGCACGGCAACCTTCGCGACCTTGACGTTGAACATCTCCTCGACGGCCCGACGAATGTCGGTCTTCGTGGCCTCGCCGACCACTTCGAAGGAGTAGGCGTTGTGGCGATTCGCCCGATGCATGCCCTTTTCGGTCACGAGCGGACGAACGATCACCTGATGCGGACCGAGCCGCGGCGACAGAGCCGGAGCAGGAGCGACGGGAACGGCCATGGCTTACTTCGCCTCCTTCTTCGCAGCACGGGCCGCCGGCTTCTTGGCGGCCTTCTTCTTTGCACCGGCGGCGGGCTGATTGGCCGCCGCGGCCGACGCCCGAAACGCATCGATCGCCGCCCGGGTCATCACGATCGAACGCGGCTGAAGGATCGACCACGCATTGAGCTCGCCCACTGGCGACACCGAAACCCCGTCGATGTTGCGGGCGCTCTTCCAGAAGGCCGCGTCGTGCTTTTCGGGGGCGACAAGCACCGTCTTCTCACCGAGGCCGAGCTTCTTGAGCATGCCCGCCACGACGGACGTCTTGGGCTCCGCCACGGCCAGCGAGTCGATCAGCTTGACCTCGTTGTCGGCGATCCGCGAAGCGAGCGCCATGCGGGCGGCCTGCTGGAGCGCCTTGCGGGGCATCCGCCAGCCGAAGTCGCGGGGATGCTTGGCGAAGATGTGACCGCCGCCACGCCGCGTGCCGCTCCGCCGAGCACCGGCGCGGGCGTTGCCCGTGCCCTTCTGCTTGTAGAGCTTGCGGGTCGAGCCGGCCACTTCGCCGCGAGTCTTGGTCTTCTGCGTGCCCTGACGCTGATTGGCCTGATACATCACCACCGCGTCGTGCAGCAGCTGCTTGCTCACGCGGGGAGCCAACTCGGCAGGGTCGATCTCGTAGGAGCCGACTTGCTTGCCCGACATGTCATAGACGGCGATGTTCACTTGCCACCAGCCTTCTTCTTGCCGGTCGGGGCCGCCGGGCCGCCGACCTTGCGGAACTTGTTGGTCTGCATCACGGTGACGTACGAGCCGATCGGTCCCGGCACCGCCCCGCGGATGACGAGGAGGTTGTTCTCCTTGTCGATGCGAACGAGTTTCACGTTCCGCATCGTCGACCGCTCGTTGCCGTAGCGGCCGGCCATTCGCTTGCCCTTGAACACGCGAGCCGGCGAGGTGTTCATGCTCGTGCCACCCTGATGGCGGTGCACCTTCTTCACACCGTGACTTGCCCGCTGGCCCTTGAAGCCATGCCGCTTCATCACGCCGGCAGTGCCCCGGCCCTTGGTCGTGCCGGTGACGTCCACGAACTCAACGCCCTCGAACAGGTCGACGGTCAGCACCTGGCCGACCTCCGCCCCCTCGTAGACGCCGCGGAGTTCCCGCACGAACCGCTTTGGCTCACAGTCGGCCTTGGCAACCACGGCCACTCCGGCATCAGCACGACGCTTGGCACGACGGCTGTCGAGCTTGGCAACCTGCCCGCGAAGACTCCTGCTGGCGAGCCGTCTCGGCTTGTCGAGGAATCCGATCTGAACGGCCGCATAGCCGTCGCGATCCGACGAGCGGACGAGCATCACAGGGCAAGGACCGGCTTCGATCACGGTGACCGGCACCACGGCACCATCGGCGTCAAAAATCTGCGTCATCCCGACCTTGCGGCCCAGCAGCCCTTTTCGGCCTGCTTTTTCCGGAGTTTTTGTCGCTGTCGCCATGATGATTTGATCGCCGTCGAAGCACCATCCGACCGACCGCCGCTGGACAGCGACCGGCTGATACTCCGCGTTCACGCTCGAAGCCGTTGGCTGCGGGAGCGAAGGAAACATTTGTTTCCAGCCTTACCCGCAACGCCTTCCAAGCATGCCCTGTCGTGCGCTCCTGTGATGAACCTCGTGTGAACGTCGGCGGCCGCAGCCGCCGACAACCTACCTCGAAGAAGCCTTGATCTTGATGTCGACGCCAGCAGGCAGGCTCAGTTTGTTGAGCGCCTCGATCGTCTTCGCAGTCGCCTGGATGATGTCGATCACCCGCTTGTGCGTCCGAATCTCGTACTGCTGCCGGGCCTTTTTGTCGATGTGGGGGCTCGAGAGCACCGTGTACCGCTCGATCCGCGTCGGCAGCGGAATGGGGCCGTGAACCTCGGAGTTGGTCCGCTTCGCGGTGTCGACGATTTCGGCCGCGCTCTGGTCGAGCACGGCGTGGTCGTACGCTTCCATGCGGATGCGGATGATTTCCTGTGTCGGCCCGGCCACGGCATTACTCCCAGTCGTCTCTTTCACCGACAGCCCGGAACGGCAACGCGATCCCGGACCATCTGCATCGTTCGATTCGCAGCCGGACTTTCGAATATCCTTCGCGGATATCGCGTCCGGGCCGAAAAGCAGCCCCGTGAGAGGCCCTATTCCAAGCCTGCCCACGCGAAAACCCGGAAAAACCGAGGCCGGCGAGCAGAACTGCGGCGAGACGGGAAATCTAAATGTGGGCGAGGGTGCTGTCAACACACCGGAAAAATCGGCTCGCCCGCTTCGATCCTCCTCACCAGACCGCTCGCCGGAAACCGCCGGAGAACGCTTGCCATGGCGTGTGATGACCGCCCGCCGGGGCTGCCCTCCATGCCGGGGCTGCCCTACATGAAGGCCTCGGCCGTTTCGGCCGGGGCTGGGCCGTATTTCAGGGGCGCCATCGTGAAGCTCGCCCGGCCCTGACTCACGCTCCGCACCGCGGCCGAATAGCCGAACATGCTCGCCAGCGGGGCTTCCGCCGTCAGCACCGTCGCCGGGCCGCGGATCTCCGTCGCCGTGATGATTGCCCGCCGCTGCTGCAGGTCGTTGATCACGTCGCCGAGATGCTCCTCCGGCACGCTCACTTCGACCCTCATCACGGGCTCGAGGAGCACCGTACCGGCCGCATTGAGCATGTTTTCGATCGCGTCGGCCGCGGCAATCCGGATCGCCACGTCGCCCGGGAGCGGCTCGGGAATCGGGCTCTCCAACACCTTGATCCGCACACCCCACAGCGGGCAGCCCTTGAGCCCGCCCCGCTCAGCGCTCTCGCGAACCGACTGCGTCATCGTGGCCGCGATTGCCGCGAGGGTCTCGTTCTCGGGAAACCAGCCCTGCTCCACCGTGACGGGAGCCTGGTCGTCGGTCGGCTCGGCCGCGAGCGTCACCGCGGCCACGAGCGTCTGACCCGCCACCTGCCGGTTGGCCTCGCCGCTCACGCGGACCGCCTTGCCGAGCGTCTCCTTGTAGCTCACCCGTGGCTTGTGGACGCGGCACTTGAGGTTGAAATCCCGCTGCAGCCGATGCCGGATCACCTCCAGGTGGAGCTCGCCCATGCCCGAGATCAGCGTCTGGCCCGTCTCCTCGCTCTCGATCGCCCGGAAGGTGGGGTCTTGCCGCTTCATCATCTCGAGCGTCTCGGCAAGCTTCTTCCGCTCGAGGCTCGTGTCGGGCTCGATCGCCATCGAGATCACGGTCTCGGGAAACTGGATCGTCTCCAGCACGATCGGGGCGGCCGAGTCGCAGAGCGTGTCGCCCGTGACGCTCGCCCGCGGCCCGATCACCCCCACGATGTCGCCGGCGAAGGCCTCGTCGATCTGCTCGCGGCGGTCGGCCTGCACATGCCACAGCTGGGCGACGTTTTCCTTCTTCTGCTTGAGCGGATTCCAGGCGCGGCTGCCTGCCTTGAGCGTGCCGGAGTAGACCCTCACGAAATACAGGTCGCCATGCTTCTCGGCGATGATTTTGAACACGAGCCCGCAGAACGGGGCCTTGGGGTCGGGATTCCGCGAGATCGTGGTGGGCGTCTTGGCCGCCGGATCGAGGCCCTCCACGGGCGGCACGTCGGCGGGGCTCGGCAGGTACCAGGCCACCGCGTCGAGCACCGGCTGGACGCCGATGCAGTCGAGGGCCGAGCCGGCCAGGATCGGCACCACACGACGCGCGATCGTGGCCTGCCGGATCGCCTTCCGCATGAGGTCCGCGGGAATCGGGGCCTCCTGCATCGCAAGTTCCGCGATCTCGTCGGAGAAGTCGAAGAGCGTCGACACGAGCTGCTCCCTGTAGAGAGCCGCCTCGTCGACGAGTTCCTCGGGAATCGGCGACACCGTCACCCTGGTGAGCGCCTCGCCGCCGGCGAGCGCCTCGTCCTTGGGCGGGAACGTGAGCAGCTTCATCTCCACGAGGTCCACGATCCCGCGAAAGGGATCCTTCACGTGCGGCGGACCGAGGCCCTGCGGGAGGTGGAGGATGAGCGGCTTCGCCCCGAGCCGCTTCTCGATCTGGCCCACCGTGGCGAAGAAGTCGGCTCCTTCGCGGTCGAGCTTGTTGACGAGCGCCAGCCGGGGCACGCCGTACTTGTCGGCCTGCCGCCAGACCGTCTCGCTCTGGGCCTCGACGCCCTCGCGGGCGGAAAACACCACCACCGCCCCATCGAGCACCCGCAGGCTCCGCTCCACCTCGGCGGTGAAGTCGACGTGGCCCGGCGTGTCGATGAGGTTGACCATGACGTTTCGCCACTGAAACGACACGGCGGCCGAGTAGATCGTGATCCCCCGCTCCTGCTCCTCGGGGTCGAAGTCGGTGATCGTGGTGCCGCGATCGACTTCGCCGAGCCGGTGGCTCGTCTTCGTGAAGAAGAGCATCCGCTCCGTGAGCGTCGTCTTGCCGGCGTCGATGTGGGCGACGATGCCGATGTTGCGGATGTTTTCGAGCGTGCGGGCCATCACATCTTCTCGACGGTGCCGATGCCGAGGAGGTCGAGGCCGCGGCGGAGAATGCGTCCGGTCAGGTCGCAGAGCGCCAGGCGGCTCTCCCGCTCCGCTCCCTCGGCCTTGAGGACGGAAAGCGAATCGTAAAACGTCGAGTAGCAGCCGGCCAGATCGTAGAGCCAGGCGGTGAGGACGTTCGGCCGCGAGTCGGCCTCGACGTCCTCGAGGGCCTCGCCGAAGCGGAGCAGTTCCAACGCCAGAGCCCGCTCCTTCGGGTCGGCCAGCCGGAGGCTCGAGCAGCCGCGCCGCAGCGCCTCCCGATCGACTTCCCCCTTCGTGAAGATGCCCTCCACACGGGCCACGGCATACTGCATGTAGGCGGCCGTGTTGCCGGTGAGTTGCAGCATCTTGTCGAAGCTGAACACGTAGTCGGTGGTGCGGTTCTGCGAGAGGTCGGCGTATTTGATCGCCCCGATGCCGACCGTCTCGGCCACGTGCCGCCGAGCGGCGTCGTTCATGCCGGCCCGCCCCTCGTCGCCGCTGCCCACCACCGCCGCGGCCCGCTCCACGCCCTCATCGAGCAGGGCCTCGAGGCCCACCGTGTCACCCGCCCGCGTCTTGAAAGGCCGGCCGTCCTCGCCGAGCACCGTGCCGAAGCCGACATGCACGAGATCGACGCCCTCGATCCCGTCGACCCCCCAACGTCGAGCCGCCTCGAAGACCTGTTCGAAGTGCTCGCTCTGCCGGTGATCGACCACGTAGAGAATCCGCTCGGGCGTCCAGTGCTCCAGCCGCCAGCGGATCGTGGCCAGGTCGGTCGTCGCGTAGAGAAACGCCCCATCGGCCTTGCGGATCAGCAGCGGCGGTGCGTCGTCGCCCCGCAGAAACACGCCGATCGCCCCCCTGCTCTCCCGGGCGAGGCCTTTGGCAACGAGATCGTCCACCGTCGCGGCCAGCATCGGCTGAAAGAAGCTCTCGCCGAGCGTGTGGTCGAAGGTGACGTGCAGCCTGGCATAGAGCCGGTCGATCTCACCGCGGCACACCGGCATGAACTGATTCCAGAGCCCGCGATTCTCCGGGTCGCCCTCGTGGAGCTTCGCCGTCTCCGCGAGCACTTCCCGGGCGGCGTCGGGATGCTGCGCGGCGAGGGCTGCGGCGACGGGATCGGCGGCGAGTTCCTCAGGCTTCGCGTCGGCCACCTTTCGCACGAGCCGATAGAGCCGGCCGAGCTCCGCGGTGGGGTCGGCCGCGAAGGCCGCGTCGTCGCGGCAGTGCTTCCATCCCCAGAGGATCATGCCAAACTGCGTGCCCCAGTCGCCGAGGTGGTTGTCGGTGATCACGTGGTGGCCGCGAAACCGCAGGATCCTCGCCAGCGCGTCGCCGATCACCGTCGAGCGGATGTGCCCCACGTGCATCGGCTTGGCCACGTTCGGCGAGCTGAAGTCAACGACCACGGTCAGCGGCCGCTCGACCGCCGCCACGCCGAGCCGGTCGTCGGCCACGGCACGGGCCACGGCCGCCGCCAGCGCCTCGTCCTTGACGCGGACGTTGATGAACCCGGGCCCCACCGGATCGCCGGGGGGCTCGAAGAGGTCGGCGTAGCCGGGGGTGGCCTCCAGCCGGCGGATGATCTCAACGGCCACGTCGCGGGGCTTCTTGCCGGCCTTCTTCGCCAGCGCCATCGCCATCGTGCCGGAGTAGTCGCCAAACTTGGCGTCGGCTGTTTCGCGAACCTGCTCGACGAGCCCCGGGAGCTCGTCGGCGTCAATCGACGCGACGCCGTCCCGAGAAAACCCTTCGAGGGCGACCCGAAACGCCTGCCGCAGGGCCGAGCGGAGGTTGATCCGGCCGGCTGCCCCGTCGGTGCCAGTCATCGGGAGCCGGCCCCGGCCGACGGCACGGACACCGGCGTGGCGTCGCTCCAGAGATGCTCGATGTCCCAGTAATCACGGGCTTCGGCATCGAAGAGGTGGACCATCACGTCGCCGTAGTCGAGGACGATCCAGCGGCCCTCCTCGTAGCCCTCGGCCCCGCGCTTCCGATCATGATGCTCCTTCTTGAGCACCGCCTCGATCTCGTCGGCCATCGCATGGAGCTGCCGGCGGCTCGCCCCCGTCGCGATCACGAAGTAGTCGAAGACGGGCGTGATCTCGCGGAGGTCGAGGATGCGGATGTCCGTGCCACGAGTCTCCTCGGCCACCCGCGCGGCGGCGAGGGCGAGGATGCGGGCGCGGTCGGTCGCGGAGTCCTTGCGGGAAGTCATGACCGGGATTGTAGCCTTCCGGCCGCGAGGGCGATTCCGTGCAGCACGAGGTCGGGGATTTCCGTGGCGCCCGGCAGGGCGTCGCGGACGATGCCCCGGGAGCCGCCGGTGAGAAACAGGTGTGGCTCGCCGCCAACCGCGGCGGCAGCTTCCGCCACAAGCCTCGCCACCGCGCCCCGCATCCCGAAGCCGATGCCGGCCGCGATCGCCTGCTGGGTGTTCCTCCCCGGCATGGCGGGGAGGGCGCCGCTGTCGAGATCGGCCACGGCCGGCAACCGGCTCGTGCCTTCGGCGAGCGCCCGGGCAAGGAGTCCTGGCCCCGGCAGGATCGCGCCGCCGAGGAACCGCCCATCGACCGACAGCAGATCCACGGTCGTGGCCGTTCCGCAGTCGACCACCACGGCTGGGCGGCCCGCGGCCTTGGCCACGGCCACGGCGGCCGCCGCCGCCAGCCGGTCGATGCCCACGCGTCCCGGCTCGTCCACGTCCACCGCTATCGGGAGATGCTCTCGCGTCACGCGCCGCTGGCGGATCGTTCGCGGGCCGGTCGTCGCCACCTCAGCGATCGCCGCCTCCAGCCCCACGGCCGCCCGGTCATGCACGCTGGCCACGAGCACGACCGCCGCCCCGGCGGCCACGCGGTCGAGCCACTCCCGCAGGTTCTCAGGACGAAACTCTCGGCTCAGCAGATCCTGGCGATGCGTTACCTGGGGCAGCCGGGAGGCCGTGACGTCGGCCACGACCACGGCCAGCTTGATCCGCGTATTGCCGACGTCGGCCACGACGACCGTCTCGCCCGCGGTCGTCATGCCGGTTCCTTCCGCCGGTCGAGTTCCGCCACCACCGCCCGCAGGAGCGCGTCGAGCCCCTGCCCGGTCACGGCGCTGACGCCGATCACCTCGCGGCCGATCTCGCGGGCGAAGTCGCTGCGAATCTCGTCGGCTCCCGGCAGTTCGCCCTTGCTCATCACCACGATCTCCGGCCGCTCGCCGAGCGACGCGTCGTAGAGCGAGAGTTCCTCCCGGATGGCGCGGTAGTTGGCGAGCGGGTCGCTGCCGTCCATCGGCATCGGCTCGACCACGTGCACGATGATGCCCGCCCGCTCCACGTGGCGGAGAAACTCGTGGCCGAGGCCCACGCCCGCATGCGCTCCCTCGATCAGCCCGGGCAGGTCGGCAAGCACGAAACTCCGGTCCCGAGACACGTCCACGAGCCCGAGGATGGGCGTCTTGGTGGTGAAGGCGTAGTCGGCAATCTCCGGCCGGGCCCGCGAAAGCCGAGAGAGCAGCGTGCTCTTGCCGGCGTTCGGCTTGCCGACGAGCCCCACGTCGGCGATCACCTTGAGTTCGAGCAGGAGCCGGCGGATTTCCCCCTTCACGCCCGGCGTGGTCTGCCGCGGCGCGCGGTTGGTTGACGACTTGAAGTGCATGTTGCCCCAGCCGCCCGGGCCGCCCTGGGCCGCCACGATCCAGTCGCCGGGCGTGGCGAGGTCCTTGAGCATGAGCCCCGTCGATTCGTCCACCACGATCGTGCCGGGGGGCACGAGCAGCACGAGATCCTGCGCCTTGCGGCCCTGGCAGTTGGCCGGCCCGCCAGACTCTCCGTGGGCTGCCCGCCACTGCTTGCGATGGGCGAGCGCGGCGAGCGAATCGACACCCGGCTGCGCCTTGATGATCACGCTGCCGCCGTCACCCCCGTCGCCGCCGTCGGGGCCGCCCAAGGGGATGTACTTCTCGCGGCGGAAACTGCAGATGCCACGGCCGCCGTTGCCGGCGGCGACTTCGATCTGCACGCGGTCGACGAACACACCGGCACCTTCAGCACATCACTGGACGCCGGAGGCACGTCACCGAACCTACGCCAATCCGACCTACGCCAACCCGGTCGCGGGTCAGGCCGAGGCCCCGGCCACCACGTTCACGCGGCGACCTTCCCGGTCGAACGACACCACGCCGTCGGAGAGCGCGAACAGCGTGTAGTCGCTGCCCATGCCCACGTTCCGACCGGCCTGAAACTTGGTGCCCACCTGACGCACGAGAATGTTGCCGGCGCGGACGGCCTGACCGCCGAACTTCTTCACGCCGCGGCGCTGGGCATTGGAATCGCGACCGTTGCGGCTGGAACCCTGACCCTTCTTGTGTGCCATCGACGTTGATCCTCGTGCTGGGCGATCGGTGAGTGGTTGCGGGGCCGCCTGCCGCAGAGGGCCGCGCGGGCGGGCCTCGGAGTTTACACGCGGAAGCGGTCTTGGGGCAGGTCTCTCGGGATTTCCGCAGAAAAACGGGGTCGTCGCGGGTTCACAGCCCGGCGGCGTCGGTCTCGTAGCGGAACACCCACCCGTAATCGACGCCCTCCTCCTTCGCCACGGCCGCGGCGAACACGTCGGGACCACGCGGACCGAACAGCCCCTGAAGGGCCAGGTCGGTGATGTCCCGGGGCCCCTCGATCCTGGCGCGGCGGGCGTCGTCCGCTGGGAAGGTCTCGCGAATCCTGGTGCGTTCCTCTTCGTCGATGCCCTGGATCGCCGGACGAACGACATCAAACGCCGCCCGCGCATCGCCGCCCCCGATCGCCGTCAGATCGGCGTCGAGCGCACGCAGGGTCGCCAGACCGCGGGCCTTCGCAACAGCGTCGGCCAGCCAGGGGATTCGCCGGCCCGCAGCGCCGAAGATGTCGTTGGCGGCGGCCCGCTGGGCGGCGAGGTTGGGCTTCGACTCCAGCGCCCGGACGATCGCGGCCAACGATGCCAGCGGCTCCCGGGCCACGCCCTCTGGCGTCAAGCCGATCGCGGCGAGCGCCGCCTGCCGGCGAGCCTGCTGGGCGGCATCCACCGGGCCGGCCGCGGCGGCAACGAGTTCCTCGATCGACGCCACGCCAAGGTCGCCGAAGACGAGCCGAAGCATCGCGATCGGATCCCGGGCCGCATCGACAGCCGCCGCCTTCTTGAGGAGCACCTCGAGCGGGATGAGGCTCGAGGCCGCCCCGCCCCCCTCGGGCTCGAGCAGGTCGGTCCACGAAACCCCAAGAGCGTCGAGCCCCGCCACCGGCTGCGACTTCGCATACCGTGGCCAGCCGACGGTGGCGAGCAGGCGGCCACCGAGGGCCATGCGCTCGAACATGCCGGCAAACCCGATCCGCATCTCTGTGTCGCCCTCGGGCCTGTCATCTCCAGGGCGCCAGAAGTCGAGCCGCAGGCTTTCGAGCGTCTCCTCGATGTGGGCGCCGGGCGGGTCGTTGGGCTTGATCACGGAACCGGGCCGCTGCCGCCAGCGAACGGCGTTGGTCAGCCCGCGCACGTAAATCGAGAAGAAGTCGATCCGGGGATCGATGTCCTCCCAGATCGCCACGCCCCACCGCTCCTCGCCGGGCTGGATGTCCGACGCCGACATTTCCACGCTGTCGAGGAACCGACGGTTTGGATCCTCCCGCTTCCGAATCGCATCCATGGCCGACGGCACCAGGCGATCGAGGTAGCCGCGATACGACGACAGCCCCTCGCCATCCTGGACGGGCTCGAGGCTCTCGAGCACGAAGTGCGGGAGAAAGCGGATCGGGGTCTCGAACGCTTCCGTCTGCCGCACCACCTTCTCTGCGACCCCGTCGGCGGGAGGCGTCACCAGCCGGCGGCCCCCGACGTTTTTCACGCGGTACACGAGATACCAGATCTGCTTTCGCTGCATCTTCAAGTCGGCGGCGGGCACGTCGACGTCGAGCATCCGTGGCGGCTTGAAGGCGAACTCGAGGCACCAGATATCCCGCGGATACTCGCGGCCACGACCCCGTTCCACGAACGTCGCGTTGGCCGGCGCCATCTTCGGCGTCCACGCCAGGTCGGCCTTGCCCTGCGTGATCTCGACGACGTCAGCCCGTTGCAGGGCGTCGTCGGTCGTCTTGTCGGCCGGGATCACCGTGACCGCACCGGGCCCGAGGCGGCGAAACCCACCCGGCTCGGCGGCGGCCCGCGGCGCGATCGCGAGCCACAGCATGAGCAGCGGGACCGCGACCCGCGGCAGAACCATCTCGGGGCGGCGCGGGGCCGTCGAGTCACTGCACAACAACGCCGCGATCCTCGCCATGAAACCCGCCAGCCGTTCGGGACGTTCCCTCAGCGCAAGCATAGTGATCATCGGCACGTCCCGCCCGAAAAGCCCATGCCACGAGGGGCCTGCGGCGTTTCTTGCCGGCGCATCCTGCAAAGCCCCCGTGACCCGCAGAGTTTGCCGCCGCCAGGAGGCCAGGCAAGCGACGGGCATGGGCAGCCCCGAGCGGCGCGGCAATACCGGCGAGCCCCCATGGCTTACGCGATTGGGCTTCCTGAAGGCCGCGCGGTGTCGCCATCGCTCACGCGATCAGGCGACGCGGCGGACGAGGCCGGTGGCCACGGCCCGGTCCACTTCGCCGGCGAGCGCGGCATAGTCTTCGGCGCCGTTGGAATCCGGGGCGTAGTCGAAGATCGACTGCCCGAAGCTGGGCGCCTCGGCGAGGCGGATGTTCCGGCGGACGCGCGTTTCGAAGAGCCGCGCGTCCCGCCAGGCCTGATGGCCGCTGCCGCCCGTCCCGCCGAGAAACGCTTCGACGTCCCGGCCGATCTCGCCAGCAAGGCGGGTCGAGGCCTCGTACATGCAGAGCACGACGCCGAGCAGCCGCAGTCCGGGGTTTACATGGTCGGCGACCAGTTCGATCGTCTCGAGGAGTTTGCTGAAGCCGTGCAAGGCCAGGAAGTGAGGCTGCAGTGGCAGCAGCACTTCCCCCACGGCGGCCATGGCGTTGAGCGAAAGCAGCCCGAGCGACGGCGGGCAGTCCACGATCACGTAGTCGAAACGACCTGCCGCCGTTCCGGCGGAGTCAGCGTCTGTCCGGCAGCGGGGATCGGACGCCAGCCGCTGACGGAGGATCGTCTCGCGGCCGTGGGTGCCCGCCAACGCAAGTTCGACGGCCGAGAGGTCGATGTGGGCCGGTACCACGGTAAGCGTCTCGGTGACCGGCACGCAGGCCGCCGCCAGGGGCTGGCCGGCCGTGAGCACATCGAAGGCCGTGGGCCCTTCAGCACCCGGCGCGACCCCCACGTGCAGCGTGGCATGCGCCTGCGGATCGAGGTCGATCAGGCAGACATTCCGCCCCGCCCGCGACAGGGCCACGGCGAGGTTCACCGACGTGGTGGTCTTGCCGACTCCACCCTTCTGGTTGGCCACGGCGATAGCGCGCATGCTGAATCGTCCTCGAAGCCTGGGGAGCAGCCGGGGAGGATAGAACCGGCTGGGCAGCCTCGAAAGACCGATTTGGATGCTGATTTCAGCAGGTCATCGGGACACCGGGGGTCATCGGCCCGATGCAGTCGCCTTCAGCGTGGCGGCCATCCAGTCCCTGAGCCCCGGACCAAGTCGGCCCAGCACAACGCTCCCAGGCCGGCCGACGACCGTGACGGCACCGTCGCCCTCGAGGTCAAAGGCGAGCACGGCAGCCGGCTGCGATGCCGGGCCGCTCGGCGATGGCGTGACGGCATAGAAGGCCAGGGCCACGTCCCAATCACCGGTCGGCCGTGGCCCTACCGGCCGTGACGACCAGGCGTAGTTCGAGTCTTCAACCAGACCGTGCCGGAGGTGCACCAGGCCGCGTGCCTGCGACACGTCCTCACGGGATGTGGCACACGCACGTCCTCGGCTTCCATCTGGGGTGCCGTTCGGGCTCAATCGCCACGCCTCGACCCGTGGCGCCGTTTGAATCGCGGTCGCGATCTCGGGCCCGAAGAACTCCAGGCACCGTCTGGTCTGCGTCCACTGAAACCAGACGGCGAACGCCGCGAGGCCTGCGGCCATGGCGAGAATCCCAAGCACGATCAGCGAGCCTGGCTGGCCGCGATCGGCGTTGTTCCTCTGATGTTCCATGGATCTCGTCCTGTCGTTCTGGTCGGCGGCAGCCAGTGGCATCCGAACGCCCTCGTCGGCCACTGTATACTCGCCGTCTCCTCCGGCCGCTGCGGCAGCGGCCTCTGCCCGCATCGGAGCTCCTGGCATGGCAAACTCATTCGATCCATATCGTGAAGCCCTGGTGGTCGAAAACCACACGATCTGGCCGGCCGACTGCGAAGATTGGTCGGACGCTGACAAGGCCCGAGTCGAGCGTCTGCTCCACGCGAGTCCGCAGGAAGCGGCCGAAATCGACTATGTCCGACAGCACACGGGTTTCGCCCGGGTGATCACCGTCACCCCGGCCGACCTCGACCGCGTGAGCGTCGCCTGACCGTGAACGCCATTCGCCTGCACCTCCCGGCGGGAGCTTCGGGGCCGGCCGCAGACCGCTCCTACGACATCATCTGCGGCCGGAACCTCCTCGATTCCATGGGCGAAAGGCTCCGGGCCTCCGGCGGTGTCCGGGCGGTCGTGATCGCCGACGCGGCGGTCGTCCACACGCATGCCGCCCGCGTGGTGCAAGGACTGCGGACCGCGGGAATCGAGGCCCCGGTGCTGGAGGTACCGTCGGGTGAGGCCTCGAAATGCCTCGCCGAAGCAGGCCGCCTCTGGGATGCATGCGCCGGCTTGGCGGTCGATCGCCGCACCCAGGTGGTCGCCGTTGGCGGTGGGGTAACGGGCGATCTCGCCGGATTCGTGGCAGCGACGTTTGGCCGTGGCCTCCCGGTCTGGCACGTCCCGACCACCCTCGTAGCCCAGGTCGATAGCGCCATTGGCGGCAAAACAGGGATCAATCTCGACGTCGGCAAGAACCTCGTCGGGGTGTTCTGGCAGCCCGTTGGCGTGGTGTCCGACATCGACACCCTCGCCACCCTGCCCGACAGGGAGTATCTCAGCGGCCTCGCCGAGGTGGTGAAATACGGCATGATCCTCGACGCCGATTTCTTCGTCTGGCTCGAAAAAAACGCCAATTCCCTCGTCCACCGCGACCCGGCGGCGGTGGCTCACGCGGTATCTCGATCGGCCGCGATCAAGGCCATGGTGGTCGAGCGGGACGAGCGGGAAACGACGGGCCTTCGAGCCGCCCTCAACTACGGCCACACGTTCGCCCACGCCTATGAAACCGTCTCCGGATACGGGACCTTGCTGCACGGCGAGGCGGTGGCGATCGGAATGGCCCGGGCCGCCCGGCTTGCAGCCCAACTCGGTCGGATTTCCGGCGAACTCGTCGCCCGCCAGGACCAACTCCTGAGGGCCATGCTGCTCCCGGTCGATCCCGCTGCATCGCTTCGGGATGCCCAGCCGTTGATCGCGGTCATGGCCCGCGACAAAAAGACGGTCAACGGCCAGCTGCGATTCGTGCTGCCGTCGGAGATCGGCCACGTCGATGTCGTCGATGGCATCGACGAGATCGACGTCCGCTCAGTGCTGGAAGCGTAGCCCCAGGCTCGGCGACGCTGGAAGCGGACCTCCCAGGCTCCGCAAACCCTCTCGGACGCGGCTTTTACGCCGCCGGGCCACCCTCCCGCCTGGCCCCATAGCCCAAAAATACTCCCGGAGGGGGGTGGAGCGATTTGCCCCACCCCCCTGGGGCAAATCGCCCCAGCGCCTGGAGCGAATCGCTCCACCCCACCCCGGCCCGAGGGCTGCGACGAGCCAGGCCGTGGAGGAACAAATCGCGTCTTTTGGCTGCGAAACACGTTTTTTCACTTTTTTTGCAAAGGAGCGACGCGAATGGCACGGCACGTGCATGTCATTTCTTTCAGTGGCGTGAATCGCTCCACGACGACCAACGATGCCAACCGGCAGCGAACGGCGTCGCGAGGAGGTTCCTGCCGAGTTTTGAAGTCCGTGTCATCCCGTGCGAAGGAGACCGCTCGTGAACCACATCCATGTGGTCGGGTCAAACCGGCCTGGTGGTGCGTGCTGGGCCCTCACGCAGGCAGACGTCCTGCTGTGTGCCCTGCCGATCGCCCTGTTCTTGTCCATCGTGTCGTTGGTGTGAGTCATCACACCAGATAGCTCAAACCCAAACCCTTTTCGATCCGTCCGTTTTGATCAGAAAGAGCCACCAATGATCTCTCCGCTTTCGTCTTCCAACTCCCGTTCGGTTCGCGTCATGTCGTCACTGCTCGTGAGCTGCGTCATGGCGGTGGTTGCGGTGATCGTGGTGGTGGCTGGCTGACGGCCTGTCCTCTCGAGCAAACACAAACTTTTCTCAGGTCCATTCCTCAATCATCAGGTGATGCCATGCGGTCGTCCTTCACGTCGTTCATCTTTCAGGGCTCGTGTTCAGTCGTCGCCGCTGTCGGCATCGCCGCGGGCAGTGCCGGTGCAGCCGATCTCGCTCCAGCCGTCGTTGGCAGCAGTGTCATCGGCGACTTGGCAGTCATGAACGACCTCGAGCCGCTGGCCGCGATCGCCGCCTTGACCCGCAATGAACTCTCCGCCGCCCCGACGTTTGTCTCCGCCGCTGCTGCTCCGGCCGACACGCAGCTGCGTGCCTCGGTGCCGGCGTCCAATCGCTCGCGTTCGCTGGTCGCCAACGGAGAGGTGTTCGCCAACTCCGCTGCCGTGCTTCCGCTCCTCGTCGGCGACATGGGGCCGGTGGTGAGCACGGTGTCGCGTCCGATGTCGGGCCGGCTCGTCGGTGCCCGCCCGTCGCTCCCGCTCAACCGTGTCCCGCTCACCCAGGTCCTGCGTTCGCAGCGGACCTCCAAGTAGCCACTCCCGTTCATCCTGAGTCGCATTCACCTCCGGTCATCGTTCCGCACACCACAGAAACTAAGGGCTCTCGATCATGGAACTTCACAACTGCCTCGGATCGCTGCGTTCTGTCGGCATCAACGAAATCGTGATTGTCGACGCCACCTGCGAACGCTACGGCGACTTCGTCCAGGCGGCCCAGTCCGGTGAGGTCGGCGTCCACTTCTGCGTGGATGGCCGCTCGGCGGTCCGGCTCTCCCGCCGGTTCCGTGCCGACGCCTGGCTGGTGGCGTCGGAGCTGCCCGACATGTCGGGCTTCGACCTGCTCGACATGCTGTCGCCCCACGTCCTCCAGGGTGACGTGGACCCGCTCCTCTCGGGCTCGAGGATCTCGCTCGACCGCGTCGGCCACGGCCTGCGGTCTGGCATCTTCATCGTGTCCGACAACTACCGTCTCGAGGACGAACAGCGGGCGCTGGCGTCCGGCGTGGCCGGCTACCTCGTCCGCCCGATCACGCTCGACGTGATCCGTGCCACGCGGATGCCGTCCGACATCGCCACCGATGCCGGTGTCTGCTGAGCACCTGAGCCTTCCCCGGATTTCTGATCAAGACCAAGTCGATCGCACCTTCTCTTCACGGAGTCGTCACCATGAGTCCTGCAGCCCCATTCGATGCTCTTGCCGGCAGCGTGCCGAGCGTGGTGGTCGTGGACCCCGAGTTCAACTCCTATGCGACGCTGGCGGCGAGTGCGCGGCTCGGCAAGATGCAACTGCACCTGCGTTCGGGCGGTGCCGATGCCCTGCGGCTCAGCCGACGGATCCACGTTGACGCCTGGATCGTCGCCGCCGAACTCGACGACATGTCGGGGCATGATCTGGTGGAGCTCCTGAAGGGCGAAGCCTGTGACGTCCCCGTGGCGATGGTGGTCGATGCCCTTCGTGGCCGTCGCAACGCAGTCGACTCGGCGGCTGCAACGGAAGCCGGAGCCGACGTCACCATCTCGCATCCGATCAGCTTGGCCGATCTCGAGCGTCTGCTCGGGCTGCCCACCGAAGACCGCGCCCGGGAGTTCGGCTCGAATGGACTCAAGCCGTTCGTCACGCTGCCCGTCGGAATCGGTGCGGCGGTGATTGCGATCGCCGTCCTGATGATCGGCTGACATTCGCCAGAGTCCACCGACCAGCAACTCTCGCGGGTCTCGCTGCCGGCAGATAGGCTCCGGGTGTTGAAAGGACTCGCTCCATGCGACGAGCGGTCGTGGTGGCGACAGTGGTGCTGGGTCTGCTGCTGAGCCTGACCGTCTCGACAGCGGCCTTCGCGCAGAACGACTGGCAGTTTCCCGATCCGTATTTCGGGGCCATCGAGTTCGACGTATCGCGGCCCCCGGCACAGCGGCCCCGGCGCATCGAGCCAGCACCGGCGCCGCGTCCCAAAACCACTCGACAGCGGTCATTTCGGTCGCGGCAACGGTGGCCCTCGCAGGGTGTACGGCCGTGAGACCGTGGGCTTCCATCGGCTCGCCAGCCGCGAATCACTTTCTGGCCGCGGCTGCGGTGGCGTGTCTTGCGATTGGTGGTGTGGTCCCCGTGTCACCGACGCGGGCGGCCCAGCCGTCGCTCGAGGGCTACCAGCGCCTCGATCCCACCGGCACCTGGCAGGCGACGCTGGGGGATGCGGAGTTCCCCGGATCACTGCCAACCCCCACGTTCGGCGTCGCCCCGGAGGAATACGCCCCGTGGGCGGCCGCCACCACCACCGTCGGCGGCTACTCGTTCGATGTGAACACGTTCCTGGGCGCCGGCGCCTACTACGACAACCCCACCCCGATCATCGGGCAGAACACGATCACCACCAACCTCGAGGCCGGCTACTTCTGGAACGGCCACGAGACGCTGCAGCACGTCGTGACGAACACCACAAACTTCATCTCGGGAAGCACCGCCTGGGGCGGCGCGGCAGTGGAGCCGAAATACGATCGCCACGCCACCTGGGCCACGATGCTGATCGGGGGCCGGCAGACGGTCGGGGGGGGCATTTATCAGGACGGCATCGCCTTCGGCACTGATCTGCGGGCCGCCGCGATCGCCTCGGCTTGGGTGTCGCCCGCCTACGCCCTGAGCTTCAGCCTGACCGCCGAGTCATTCCTGGTGCCCTACCAGCGGACCTTCGGCGTGGCGGACGTGGTGAACTCGAGTTTTGGGTTCACCGATCCCGAGGGAACCGACGCGTTGTCGCTCGTGATGGACGCCTACGCCTTCCAAAACCCGCGAACGACCTACGTCGCCAGCGCCGGCAACGAGGGCCCGGCATCAAACACCGTGGGCTCGCCCGGCTCCGACTACAACGCCATCACGGTCGGCGCCCTGACCAACGCCAACACCTTCGACGCCGTGGCGAGTTTCAGCAGCCGGGCGCCGCAGGCCTTCGGCTACATCGACGCCTCCGGAGCCGCGATCTCGATTCCCGGCGTTCGGGCTGCGGTCGACATTTCAGCCCCCGGGACGTCGCTGGTCAGCGCGTTCTGGGGCGGGCAGGCTGGCGGCAACAACCCCACGCTCACGAGTTCCACCAGCCAGGGCACGTCCGCAAACCTTTATTCGCTCGGGATCGCCGGCACGAGTTTCGCCGCCCCGCTCGTGGCCGGCGGTGCGGCGCTGGTCGTCAGCGCTGCCAAGACGCTCCCGTCGCTCTCCTCCAATCCAGCTTCGGCCCAGAGCGTCGTCGTCAAGTCGCTGCTCCTCACCGGTGCCGACAAGACCGCCGGCTGGTCCAACGGCCAGCAGTCCGTGACCGTGGGAGGGACGACCTTCATCCGAACCACGCAGTCACTCGACTACGCCGCCGGCGCGGGCAGGATGGACCTCGCCACCACGTTCGGCCTCCAGGTCGGCGGCCAGATCGACGTGGTCGGCACCGGAACGGGCAGTCTGGGAACGGTCGCCAAGACCGGCTGGGACTATGGCGCAACGGTGGTCGGCACGACCAACGACTACGTGATCTCCGACGTGCTCACAGGCAGTAGCACGCTGACGGCATCGCTGGACTGGCTCCGGAACCGGTATTTCGACTACGCGACCACCACCTACGCCGACGTCGCTCAGGCGAACTTGAACCTATCGGTCTGGGAACTCGACGGCAGCAATGCCTTCACCACGCTCGTGGCCCGTTCCGAGAGCCTCTACAACACCGTCGAGCACCTCTCGTTTCTGCTGCCTCATTCGGGCCGCTACGGCCTGCGGGTCGAGTATCCGGGCAACACCTTCGACAACACCGTCGGTGACGTCTGGGGCTCGGCCGCATACCCGCAGGACTACGCCGTCTCGTGGTCTGCCGTGCCGGAACCATCCCTGGCCGCGACGAGCCTCGCCGCGGTGGCGATCGCCGCGGCGATCACCCGTTCAAAGTACCGCGGTAACGAGCGAGCGTAGCCGGCAGGCTACCAGCGGCCTTCCACGGCGAGGCCACCGAGGTCGGCCATGGGCAGCGGCACGACACGGACTTCCATCCCGGCGAAGTGCGTCTCGGTCATGCTCACGGCCCGTGAACTCGCCCACGCGAGATACCAGCCGAGAAAAACCTGCGACGGATAGTGGGCGTTGTCGGTCATCCGCGAGAAGCCGACGAACGTTGAGCAGACGTAGAGCGTGCCCTTGAGCAGCGGGCTCTCCACCATGTCGGCGGCAGCCAGAAACGGGACCGCGCCGACGAAGGCGTGGCCGCTGACGCCATTGTTGTCATTGAAGAACTGCCAGTCGCTGCCATTGCCGTCAGATGGCCGTCCGGCACCCGTGGCGAGTTGCAGGACGTAGAGCGGCGGGGCTCCCACGACGAACATCCGCAGCGATCGCGCCCCCCACTCACCGACGACGTCACCGAACGGATTCCCTTCGAAGACAACGCCCGTGGCGGCGGCGGCACCGAAGATCGGCAGGAGGTAGCGCCCCTCCCCGAGATCCTTGCAGCCGGAAAAAAAGGTGCCGAGGCCCGTCGGCTCCACGCCGGTCTGCCAGGCCGTCTGCATCGTGTCGTCGAAGCCGGTGTTGGCCATGATGGCCCCCGCCCCGAACGCGGCCGAGAGGCAGACGAGACCCTCGCAGTCGTAGAAGTTGCGGTAATCGTTCGCGATCTTGTGGCCCGCCCGCGAGAGCCGCGGGAACCGGCTCCGCGACCAGGGAAGTTCGGGGGGCGGCTGGGGCAGAAACTCCTGCCGCTCAAGCGGCGGCAGCAAATAGATCGGCTCGGCCGAATCGGCCACCGGCATGAGTTGGGCGGCGAGTCGTAGGCTGACGTCCTCGGTCTGAGGCCCCGTCTGCCAGTCACCGACGAGTTCGATGCCCCCGCCGCCGGCAGCCTGCCCAGAGAGCGCCTGCGTCTGCACGAACGCGGTGACCCAGGCACCGCCGACCGCGGGGGCCACTCGGACGACGGCCCGCTGACGCTCTGGCGGCCACGACGCGAGGGCGTTGCCGGATGGCTCGACCCACGCCGACTCGATCACACCATCGCGGCCAGAGGCAAAGTCAGGCTCGACGGTCCGCGCGATCGGCCAGTCAGCAGCCACAATGGCCAGCGTCCGCCGCCAAAGATCCGTACCGTTCGATGATGGCAGATGGACACCTGCATCACTCGCATGGCAGACGTTCAGCGCGACCGCTGCCAGCGCCGCGCAGGTCCAGATGAACCGGGGCGAGTGTCGGATTGCAGGCACGGCGGGTGGCAGGTTTCGTGAGAAAGCCATGGATGCCGCGGACTCTCCCAGCAGCGCAACCCCGGGGCAAGCCGGTTTTTCCGGAACTCGTGCGACTCACACACGGAGCGGGGGCCCCGACAGGATGGGGGCTCGAGGGATGGGGGGGGTGCTCGAGGATCTCCAGCGGGCAGGCTGGGTGTCCCCGGCCTGCCTGCTCCCCCAAATCGACCCATTTTTTGACTGCACCGCCACCAGGACGTAGGTTCGTTTCACCGTTGGGATGTGACCATCTCCCCGGGCTCGCCGTTTGACTTCTTGGACCGGCTGGCCGATCTCGTGCCGCCGCCGCGGAAGCACCGGCATCGCTATCACGGGGTGTTCGCCCCGAATCACAAGCTCAGGTCCGCCGTCACGGCCCTCGCCATCGGGAATGTCGGCAAGCGGCGCAATGCCGCGACCGGTCGGCATGCGGTCAACGGACATGCGGTGGGCGGAGATGCCACCGGCGACTGCTGCGGCTCATGTGACAAACCATCCTCCCACGACACCTCGCGACGCCAAAGGCCAAACTCATGGCCCGAGTGGGCGAGGAGTGTCCTGTTGCGTGCCCGGGGTCCTGACACATCTCGGCGAACCGCTCGAACCACCGCCCGTCTCTCCCGCCCGTGGCCCACCGACCGACTGGGGAGAGCTCGTGCAGGTCCACAACGAATGCGACATGACTCAGACGTCGCCCGACGAACTGCCCGCGATCGACATCCACAGCCTCTGACGGCATTCCATGCCACGATGCCGACGGCCCGCGAGAAGAGCGGTTTCAAGGCCGGTCTGCGCCGACGAGATAAATCCGGCCTTGAGCGTGGACAGGGAGCACCTCGGCATCTCCACGATCGGCCGCATCCAGCCCGATCGGTTCCGGCTGTTGCTCCTCGTGATCCGCCCCGCTCGGCCGTCGCTTGCCGAAGTGCCATTGGCCGACCTATCCTCATTCCATGTTTGAATTCATCGAGGCACAGACAAGCGGAATCATCTTTCTGTTCGTATTGAGTATCGCAGCGCCAATAGCCGGCGCGGTGTTGTTGACAACGCGAATGATTGTGAAGCGTTACCCGGACATCCCTTTTTCGGCAATCGTTCCCGCGGTTCTGGCGACCGGACTTATCACCTCATTGCTGCTTGGGTTCGTCTTTCAACGCGCATGGGAATCCTTCGACGGGGCTTCGAAGAGCCTCAACCAGGAAGTCATTCATCTCGGCCACATCGCTTCCGCAAGCAGCTTTCTATCCGACGAGCACTCGGCCAAAGTGCTCGAGGGTGTGAAGATCCACATCCGACACGTGCTCGACACCGAATGGCAACAGATGGCCACGGATCGCGGGCCCGC
>Ga0315904_10003273_pt1 | contig 24030 bp, 21 predicted proteins | sample LakEriMetagenome_6_FD_203529 | JGI IMG/M metagenome (GOLD analysis project Ga0315904, IMG submission 203529) | Freshwater fungal communities from buoy surface, Lake Erie, Ohio, United States - Buoy 12 MA120 | ecosystem: Environmental > Aquatic > Freshwater > Lake | place: USA: Lake Erie, Ohio... | reverse complement strand
TGGGGGTGTTGGCGCCCAGATCGCCGCGCTGGAAGCGCAGTGCCGGGTTGGGGCCATCGTCGGCGATCAAGCCGTCGCGGAACTGCGCGCGGTCGCCGAAGCGCAACCCGTCGTCGCGGCTGTAATCGCCCACCAGCGTGACGTTGCCGCGCCCGTCGGCGAAGTTCTTGCCGAACTTCACATAGGCATCGATGTTGCCGCCGTCGCTATTGTCGGAAATCCCGCCGCTGAGGCCGAGCTCGAGCCCGTCGAACTCGCGGTCGAGCACGAAGTTGACGACCCCGGTGACAGCGTCCGCGCCGTAGACCGCCGAGGCGCCGCCGGTGAGGACTTCGACCTGCTTGATCAGCGAGGAGGGGATCGAGTTGATGTCGACCACCGAGGTTTCGGCAACGCCCGCGACATGGCGGCGACCATTGACCAGCACCAGCGTGCGTTCGGCACCAAGGCCGCGCAGGTTGAGCGTGGCAGAACCGACCGCGCCGCCGCCGCCTGTTTCACTCGGCGCGACCGATTGGGCGGAGCTGACTGAGGCCGAAAGCGCGGGAATGGTGCGCAGCGCATCGGCCACTTCCTGCTCGCCGCGGAAGCTGTCGGCAGTGATGCTGACGACCGGGGAAGGGGAATCGAGGTTGGAATCACGCCGCAGGCGCGAGCCGGTGACCACGATCGCCTCTTCGGGCGCCTCGGCCGCAGCAGCAGCGCTGGCGGCGATCACTTCGGGTTCGACCTGGGCTGCGGCATCTTCGGCAGCAGCGGCAGAGGAGATAAAGCCGCCGCCGAGCAGCGTGGTGGAAAGCAGAGTACGGCGGATCAGCTTGGTCTTGGTAATGATCATCAATGCCCCCGAAAGATGGGTGAAAGATCCCTCCCTGCTATCGACGGCCGAGCGTCTTGATGCGCCGATACGCAGAAGTTACCCTCGCGCTTCCCCTGTGGCGTGACGTAACCCGGACATTGATGTGAATTTCATACAACAGGCGCTATGCGCCATTTGACTTATGTGGCTTGCGTGCCACGCAGCGTTTTGACGCCATAATATTTGAAGAATATTTGGTATTCTGGCCAAGTGCTTGGGGTGTCCCGGCTGGCTTGGAGCGGAGCCCTGACCGGCAGCGCGCTGGCGCGGCGGTCAGCCTGCGTCGGGCTGGGGCGTGGCAAACTCGCCCGTGCCTGAAACCGACTCGCCATGCTGCGCTGACAGCGCGGCGCGCAGGGTGCGCTTGAGCAGCCACGGTTCGAGCACGCGGCCGACGCAGTAAATCACGAAAAACAGCCCCGCGAGGACATAGGCAGGCGTAGGATCGAACTTGTCCTTTTCCTTTTCCTTTTCCTTGTCTTTCTTCTTCTTGGCCGGATCCTCGGGCGCAGGCGCGCCGAGCATCTGGTCGAGCGGATGGAGCTTGGACAGGGGCTTGGTCTCGTCCTTCTCCTCGTCCTTCGCCTTGCCGCCCTCCGCAGCCTCGGCGGCTTCCATGGCAACCTTGTCCCACGCGTTCACGGTCACCATGATCTGCGCAAAGGCAAGGAACAGCAGCGGCGCGAGAAAGCACAACAGCAGCGCCGTGCTCGACACATTGAAAAACACCCGCGACGTGCCGTCTTGTTGTTGTGCGACCCGAAGGCTGCCGCGGGTGAAGGTGGCGAGCTTGTCCTGCGCGGCCGGATTGCGCTTGGCATAGGCGAGGGTGTCGCGCTCCACGGCGTAGGCGGTGCCCGGGGTCTGGAACAGCGGGTCGAGCCGGGTGAAGGCTTCATCGGCCGTCAGCGGCTCGTGCACGATCACGCTGCCCTCGGCGCGCCAGATCCGGTCGATGTAGGGAAGGGCGATGGTCAAGCGCGGTAGCCTCGCTGGCTAATCGCGCTCACTCGGCCGGTTCCGGCTGTTGCCCGGCAGCCTCGGTCAGCTGGAGCCGCTTGCGTACCCAAGCGCGCGCCGACTTGTAGCCTTCGGTAAAGGGGTAGACCATGGTCTCGCCGATATCCATCCGGCGCCCGCCTTCCATGCCCAGCAGCTCGGCCTCGCCATCGACGCAGGTGCCGAAAATGCGGTCCCAGATGATCCAGGTGCCCGAATAATTGCTGCGGGTCGCCTCGTAGTCCTGCGAGTGGTGGACCGAGTGATGCTCGACAGTGTTGAAGATGTAGCGCCACCAGCGCGGCGTGTTGAAGCGCACGTTGATGTGCTGGTAGGTCGACACGGCCATGCCGATTGCTCCCGCCAGCAGGAAGGCGCGCGGCAGGAAGTCGAAGAACCCGCCGACACCCAGGCCGATCAGGAACAGCTCGACCGGATTGCCGACCGCGCCCTTGTTGATGTTGAGCTGGGTGATGTAGTGGTGCGGCGCATGGGTCACCCAGAGCGGGTGCCAGTTGTGCATCCCGCGATGCATCCAGTACTGGCCGAAATCGAAGATCATCGAAATGAGCAGCGCCTGCACCAGCAGCGGCAGGCCGGTGAACCAGCTGAACTTGCCCCAGTCGAAGGCGTTCTGCACCGCTTCGATCATCACCCCGTCGCCGATGTAGGAATCGACCATGCGCAGGATCGTGTAGCCGAGCCCGACATAGAACAGGTCGGTGGCGAATTCCTTCCACGTCAGCTGCCAGCTGCGATAGCGCGGGTTGATCCATTCGAGGCCGAGCAACAGCACCTTGAAGCCGAGGCCGAGCGCGATGCCGATCGAGGCCAGCGCCCATTCATTGGGGGCATAATACCAGAAGGCAATCAGGCCGAAGAGCACGGCCGGCTGGAACCAGGTGAAGAAGAACTGCTTGAACGGGCCGCCTTCGACCCGGCCGATATTCTCCCACCCGACCGTGACCGGAGAATCCGCTCCGATGATCCGCTTGCCTACCTGTACTCCGGACATGTCGCACTCCACCCTGCGTCGTGTATCGACCCGATTGCCTGATCCGGGGCCGGTGTGCCGACCCGCGGGATGCAACCCTCTCCGCCCGTTGTCATCATGCCTTCCTTGGCAAGCTCACGGTTCGGGGTAAGTGTCCAAATGACGTAGTGCCGCCCCCCCGGGCGCACCCGCTTGTGCGCTGGCAGACTTACTCCGAAATCATCCTGACCGCAATCGCGGTGGCTGCGGCGCGGGTTTCGACGCCGAGCTTCTTGAACACCTGTTCGAGATGCTTGTTCACGGTGCGGGGGCTGATCCCGAGAATCTCGCTCACGGTGCGGTTGGTCTTGCCGTAGCTGACCCACAATAGCACCTCGGCCTCGCGCCGGGTCAGCCCGGTCTGACGGAGCAGAAGATCGACTTTCGAGGCCTCGCCCACTTCGGTGATCTTGAACAATGCCTCGCCCGGCCGGTCGCCCTGGGTGAGCGCGATTTCAATCTCGATCCCGGCGATGGCGAGGTTGGCTGTTCCGGAGTGCCCGGGCTCGGCGAGCGCGCGCAGCAGGGCCGGGTCCACGCCCGCGGGCAGGTTGGCGCCGCCGGTCTCCCAGGCCGGATCGAGCCGCTGGAACAGACCCTCGGCCTGCGGTGTGCACCAGATCAGCGCGCCGCCTGCATCGACCGCGGCAAGGCTGCGTCCGGCCCGCCCGAGCGCGAGGCGTGAGCGATAGGAGACGCGGGCATTGGCGAGATGCACCCGCATCCGCGCCAAGAGCTCGCCCACCACCACCGGCTTTCTCACATAGTCCACCCCGCCGGTCTCGAGCGCTGCGACGACATGTTCGGGATCGGTCAGCCCGGTCATGAAGATCACCGGGATGTGCGCGGTGGCCGGATCGCGCTTGATCTGGCTTGTGGCCTCGAGACCGCTCATCCCCGGCATCACCCCGTCCATCAGGATGAGATCGGGCGCGGCATGGCCAAGCAGTTCGAGCATCGCCTCGCCGCTGCGCGCGATTAGCACGTCCATCCCCTCGGCTTCGAGCGTATCGACCAGGAAGCGCAGCGATTCCGGGTTGTCGTCGACCACGAGGATGCAGTCGCGCGTGCCGGGGCTGCGTTCGCGGCCGATCATGGCTGGCCTCCCGCTTCGGCGAGCGCCGCCAGCGCCTTCAAATCGAAGGCATCGAGACACAGCCGCATCCGTTCAGCGAGCGCGGCGGCCTCGGAACTGACCGCTGCGAGCGCGTCGATCCGCGCCTCGATTGCCCTGATATGGCCGATCCGCACCAGCCGGACGATCTCGGCCAGATGCGGCTGGGCTTCGGGGGTGAGCAGCACGGACGACGCTGCGCCGACGGCTGCGCGCTGGGCGGCCCGAGCGCTTGGTTGCGGCCAAGCGAGGCCGAGCTGCTCGCTGATCACCTCGAGCAGCGTCGCAAAGGCGAAGGGCTTCGACACGAACACATCATTGGCCGGCCCTTCCGGTTGCACTGGCCCTGAATCCGGCGCCTCACCCGACAGCATCACAATCTTGAGCGCAGGGCCGTGGCGGGCCCGAAGGGTGGCGGCGATGTCCCAGCCGCTGATCCCCGGCATCGCGACATCGAGCAGCACCAGATCGGGCTGCGTTTCGGCCGCCAGCGCCAGTCCCGCCGCGCCGTCGGCCGCGGCGAGCACAAGGAAACCGCTCGCCTCCAGCAGCCCGGACAAGGCCTCGCGGTGGCCGGGATCATCGTCGATCACCAGCAGCCGCCGCTCGCGCCCGAGATAGAACTGCGCGCCCGCGCCATCGGGCAACTCGCTCGGCGGTGAGAGCGGCTGCGATAGCATCAGCTTTACGATGAAACGCGAGCCTTCGCCAGGCTTGCTCTCGACCCGCATCTCGCCGCCCATGATGTGCACCAGCGCCTGCGTGATCGCGAGCCCGAGACCGATCCCGGCGCGCTCGGCCGAGGCGCCGCCGCCGCGCTCGAAGGGGAGCAGGATGCGTTCGATATCGGCCGGCGCGATGCCGATCCCGCTGTCAGCCACTTCGAAGGTTGCCAGCTCGTTGCGGTAATGCACCTTGAGCACGACTTCGCCGTGATCGGTGAACTTGATCGCGTTGGACAGAAGATTGATCAGCACCTGCCGCAGCCGCTTGGGATCGGTGCGGACATATTCGGGCAATGTCGGCGGAAGCTCCAGCCGCAGGGCGAGACCCTTCATCGCCGCCTGCGGCTCGAACATCGCAGTGATTTGTTCGAGAAAGGCGGGAAAGCGGATCGTATCGCGCGCCAGCTTCAGCGAGCCGCTTTCGACCTGCGCGATATCGAGCAGGCCTTCGACGAGGTTTGAGAGGTGTTCGGCGCTGCGGCGGATCACCTTGCCTGCCTGCACGCTGTCACGCCCGCCATCCTCCGCGCTGCGTTCGAGCAGCTGGGCATAGCCGTAGATCGCGTTCAATGGCGAGCGGATCTCGTGGCTGACGCTGGCGAGGAAGCGCGTTTTGGCCTCGTTCGCCGCCTCGGCCGCCGCCTTGGCGCGCACCAACTCGGCACGCTCCGCCAACAACGCCGCGAGCGCATCGGCGTGCGCGCTCTCGCCGCGTGTCCGCAAGGCGGTCAGCAGGGTCAGGGCGGCGTCCTTAGGCAATCATCCCCTCCCGATAAAGGCGCGCCAACCGCCCAGATGGGTGATGTCCTCTGCCCCGGTGAGCGCGCGCGGCTCGGCGACGAAGCCCTTGACGCTAGTGCCATCGGCAAGGGTCACGGTGCCGATCGCAAGCGGCGGCGGGACTTCGGCGACGAAGCTGCCGAATTCGGCAAGGCCCAACTCGTAGACTTCGAGCGCGATAGCCGCGCCATCCGCGGCGTGCACCAGCGCGGGCTTGGGCGGCACAGAATCGGCCATGGCGTAAAGCCGATAGGTCGGCGCGGTGGTGAAGGCGCCAACGAACTTTGCCTCGCGGCTGGTCAGCTGCCAGTGCAGTGGCATGCCTTCAAGATGCGCGCCGACGACGGCGAGTTTGATCGTGTCCACATGATCTCCGGTATCGAGCGGGGGGAGGGTGGGCAGGCAGGCTGCGGCGATGTAGGCTTCGGCAAGGTCGATCAGCGCGTGATCGCTATGCGCGGGGCCGATCAGGGTGATGCCGAAGCCGGTGCCATTGGCGCGCACCCCCGCAGGCACCGCCACCGCTGCCATGTCGAGCAGGTTCACGAAATTGGTGTAGCGCCCGAGATTGCTGTTGAGCGCGATCGGCGCCGCGGCGAGTTCGGCGACGCGGTAGGTGGTGCCAGTGGTGGGGAAGGCGAGGGCATCGACATTGTCCCACAAGGCCTCGGCGGAGCGGGCAAGCTCGGCGAGGCGGTAAATGCCGTTCCAGACCTCCACCGCGCTGATTGCCAGCCCCGGTTCGACCACGCTGCGCACGACGGGGTCGATCGCATCGGGGTTGGCGCGCAGCAGAGCTTCAATGGCGGCGGTGCGCTCGGCGACCCACGGGCCGCCGTAAAGCAGCTGCGCGGCCTCGAGCAGCGGGACGATATCGATCTCGACCAGCTCGGCGCCTTGCCCCAGCACGGCGAGCGCGCGGGCATAGAGTTCTTCGGCTTGCAGATCGCCGAAGAACACAAGCTGGTCGGGGCGGGGTATGCCGATCCGGCGACCGATGATGGCAGCGTCGGCAAGCGGGCGCGAGAAGGGATCGGCAGCGTCGAACCCCGCGACCACGCTATCGACCAGCCGCGCATCACCCAGCGCGTCGGTGAACACGGTGATGCAGTCGATCGAGCGGCAGGCCGGCACCAGCCCGCGCGTGCTCCAGCGGCCTTTGCTGGGCTTCAATCCGACAAGGTGATTGAAGGCGGCCGGCACGCGCCCCGATCCCGCCGTGTCAGTGCCGAGCGCAAAGGCGACCAGCCCCGCCGCCACCGCCACCGCCGAGCCGGAGCTCGATCCGCCGCTGACATAGGCAAGATTGCAGGCGTTGCGCGGAATGCCATAAGGGCTGCGCGTGCCGACAAGGCCGGTGGCGAACTGGTCGAGATTGGTTTTGCCGACGCAGATCGCGCCCGCTGCTTCGAGCCGTTCGATGATGCTGGCGGAGTGTCCGGGCTGATAGGCGAAGGCCGGGCAGGCGGCGGTGGTTTCGAGCCCCTCGACGTCGATATTGTCCTTCGCCGCATAGGGCACGCCTGCGAGCGGCAGGTGCTCGCCTGCGGCCACGCGCGCATCGATGGCGCGGGCGGCGGCGAGCAGGGCTTCGGGCGCCGCGCGGCTGATCCATATCTGCGGCTGCACCGCGTCATAGGCGGCGAGCCGCGCCAGCGTTGCATCCATCACCTGCGCCGCGCTGGTCTCGCCCGCATTGACGGCGGCAGCGATGGCTCCGGCGGAAAGGCGGACGGGCGCGGTCATGAGGCTCTCCGCAAGGCCAGCATCGGCGTGCCGGGCTGGAGCGACTGGCGCTCGGTGATGTAGAGCGCGGCGATGGTGCCGCTGGCCGGACTTTCGAGCGGACATTCCATTTTCATCGCCTCGATAACCGCGATCACATCGCCTGCCTCGACGGTGTCACCGGGGGCGACCAGCAGCTTCCATACCGAGCCGCCAAACGGGGCTTCGATCAGATCGGTACCCTCGGGCAACTCAATTGCTGCCGCCTTGCTGCCGGGGACGTCCTCGGCGAGCAGATCGGTGACGCGGTCAAACTCGCCCGAGGCCTGCCACGCGGCGCGCTCGGCATCGAAGGCGCTCTGGCGGGTGGTTTCGAAGGCGGCGATGCTGGCGGCGTTGTCCGCAAGGAAGGCGCGGTAATCCGCCAGGCGGAAGGTGCTCTCCTCGATCCGGATCGACCGGCGCCCGGCGGGAAAATCGCGCCGCCATTCGGCGAGCTCCTCGGCCGAGACGGGGAAGAAGCGAATCTGGTCGAAGAACCGCAGCAGCCACGGCTTGCCGTCCACGAACACATCGGTCTGCCGGTGCGTGTTCCAGACCTGGATGGTGCGCCCGAACAGCTGGTAACCACCGGGCCCCTCCATCCCATAGATGCACATATAGGCCCCGCCGATGCCGACCACATTGGGCGGGGTCCAGGTGCGCGCGGGGTTGTATTTGGTGGTGACCAGCCGGTGGCGCGGATCGACCGGTGTGGCGACCGGCGCGCCGAGATAGACGTCGCCCAAACCGAGCACGAGATAGCTCGCATCGAAGATCAGGCTGTCGACCGCCGCGCTATCGGCCAACCCGTTGATGCGGCGGATGAACTCGATATTGTCCGGGCACCACGGCGCATCATCACGCACCGCGCCCATGTATTTTGCGATAGTCTCGTTGATCGCCGGATCGCGCCAGCTCAGCGGCAGGTGGACGATGCGCGAGGGGATCGAGAACTCATCGAGATCACCCATCGCCTCCTCAGCAGCGATCAGCGCGGCGAGCGCACGCGGTTGATCGAGCACGCGGCCATCGAAATGCAATTGCAGCGAGCGGATGCCAGGGGTGATGTCGATCACGCCGGGCAGGGCGGCATCCTCCAGCGCGCGCATCAGCGCATGGACGCGGATGCGCAGTTCGATATCGAGCACGATGTCGCCATATTCGACGAGGATGTTGCGATCGCCCTGCTGGCGATAGGTGGTGCGCGGCCGCTCGCCCGACGCGGAGATCTCGGCGAGGATCGGCGAGAGGCTGGCGATAGCGTGCGCGGCTGTCGGCGCGGGCACCTCGCCGAGCGGCGCGGCGTCGGCCGCCATGGCCTCGGCAATGCTCACCGGCACGAAGCGCACGCGGTCGTCAGGGACGAGCTGGCCGATCTTCCAGTGGTCGGCTGCGATCACCGTGAAGGGGCACACGAAGCCGCCCAGCGAAGGCCCGTCCGGCCCCAGGATGATCGGCATGTCGCCGGTGAAATCGACCGCGCCGATAGCGTAGGGATTGTCGTGGATGTTCGAGGGGTGCAGCCCCGCCTCGCCGCCATCGCGCCGCGCCCATTCGGGCTTGGGGCCGACGAGGCGCACGCCGGTGCGGTTGGAATTGTAGTGCACCTGCCAGTCGGCTTCGAGGAAGCGGTCGATATCGCTGGAGGTGAAGAAATCGGGCGCGCCGTGGGGGCCGTAGAGCACGCGCATGTCCCAGCTTTTGCCGAGCGCCGGAAGCGTGGCGGCGGCGAGCGGCGTGGCCACCTCGCCTGCGCCCAGATGCAGCACATCGCCCGCCACCAGCGGGCGTGCAGCGTGGCCGCCGAACTGGCCGAGCGTAAAGGTCGCTAGGCTGCCGAGATAGGCGGGAATGTCGAGCCCGCCGGCAAACAGGATATAGCCCCGCAGGCCCGCGCCGGTCACCCGGCCGAGTGCGAGCGTCTGCCCGGCAGCGACGGTGATCGGCTGACCCATCGCCACTGGCACACCGTCAAGCCGCGCGCCGAAATCCGCGCCGGTGAGGCAAATGCGCGCCGGTGCTTCGAACAGCAGCGTCGGGCCGCTCGCGGTCACTTCCAGCCCTGCGGTGCCTTCGGGATTGCCCAGCAGGAGGTTGCCGAGCCTGAGCGAGCGATCATCCATCGGCCCCGAAGGCGGCACCCCCACGTCCCACAGGCCGAGCCGTCCGGGCCAGTCCTGCACCGTGGTCGATGTGCCGCCGGAGATTACGCGGATGCTGGCGGGCCGATGCGCGACGCTGTCGAGCAGCCGTGTGCTGACCGCGCCGCTGGTGAAGCCGTCCTCGCGCAGCACATCGCGCAGCCACCTGAGATTGGTCTCGATCCCGTCGATCCGGCTTTCGTCCAGCGCGACCTGCATCGCTGCAATCGCACCCTCGCGGGTGGGCGCATGGGTGATCAGCTTGGCGAGCATCGGATCGTACCATGCGCTGACCTGCGTGCCGGCCATCACCCAGGTCTCGGCGCGGATGTTGGCGGGGAACACAACATTGGTGAGCGTGCCGGTGGTGGGGCGATAATCGAGCGCGGGATCCTCGGCATAGAGCCGCACCTGCACCGCGTGGCCCTTGGGGCTGGGGGCAGGGGCATCGAGGAAGGCGAAATCACCCGCCGCGCCGCGGATCATCCATTCGACCAGGTCGATCCCCATCACCTCCTCGGTGACCCCGTGTTCGACCTGCAACCGGGTGTTCATTTCGAGGAAGAAGAAATCATCGCGCGCCGCGTCGTAGAGGAACTCGACCGTGCCTGCCGAAAGGTACCCCGCCGCCTCGCCGAGCCGCACCGCGGCCGCGATCAGCTCGGCGCGCTTGGCGTCGGAGAGGCAGGGGGCAGGGGCCTCCTCGACCACTTTCTGGTTGCGGCGCTGGAGCGAGCAATCGCGCTCGCCCAGCGCCATCACGCGGCTCACGCCGTCGCCGAAGATCTGCACCTCGATGTGGCGGGCGCGGGCGATGTAGCGTTCGAGAAACACGCCGGCATCGCCGAAGCTCGCCTCGCCTTGCCTCACGACAGTGGCAAAACCTTCGCGCAGTGCCGCTTCACCGGCGCAGATGCGCATTCCGATCCCGCCGCCGCCCGCGGTCGCCTTGAGCATCACCGGATAGCCGATCCGCGCAGCCGCCTCGGCGGCCTCGTCCTCGCCGGTCAGCAAGCCGGTGCCCGGTGCAAGCGGCAGATCATGCGCGGCGGCCAGCGCGCGGGCGGAATGCTTGAGGCCGAAGGTGCGGATGTTGTCAGGGGTAGGCCCGATAAAGGCGATGCCCGCGGCCGCGCAGGCCTCGGCAAACTCGGCGTTCTCGGCAAGGAAGCCATAGCCCGGATGGATCGCGCCCGCTCGGCAGGCCTTGGCAGCGGCGAGGATGGCGGGCACGTTGAGGTAGCTCTCGGCAGCAGCGGCAGGGCCGATACACACGGCCATATCGGCGACGCTGACATGGAGCGAATCCGCGTCGGCCTCGGAATAGACCGCCACCGAACGCAGACCCATCCGCCGCAGCGTGCGGATGATCCGGGTGGCAATCGCGCCCCGGTTGGCGACTAGCACCGTATCGAAACTCATGCGGCGACGATCATGCGCACAGGCGTGGGATTGAAGGCGTTGCAGGGATTGTTGATTTGCGGGCAGTTCGACACCACCACGATCACATCCATCTCGGCGCGCAGATCGACCGTGAGGCCGGGGGCGGAAATGCCGTCAACGATCCCGAGCGTTCCGTCCTCTTCCACCGGCACGTTCATGAAGAAATTGATGTTGGAGACGATATCGCGCTTGCCGCGTCCCTCGGTGAGGTTGGCCTCGAGGAAATTGTCGACACAGGCGTGCTGCGCCTTGGTGTGATGGCCATAGCGCAAGGTGTTGGATTCGCACGAACAGGCCCCGCCGATCGTGTCGTGATACTCGACCGCGCTGGCGGCGATGGTCATCATCGGGCGGCCCTCGTTCGAAAGCAGCACGGTGCCAGTCTTGAGGAACAGGTTGCCGTGCACCGCGACCGTATCCTGCGCCGAGTAACGCTCGGCATCATCGGCCGCTGCATAGATCAGGAAATCGACCGCCTGGTTGCCCTCGACATCGACGATGCGCAGCGTCTGACCGGCCGCGACATGGTGCAGCCATGGCGCGCGGGCGGGGACGATCACGTCGTGAATGATGGAGCCGGAAAGGCCGGAGAGGGCCGGGTCGTCGGTCATGTTATACCTTGGCTGCAAGGGGTTAGCGGCGATAGTAGTCCTCGACATTGAGGAAGGCGCGCAAGCCTTCGGGGGCGGCGTTGCGCACGGGATCATCTTCGGCAGTGACGGGGCCTCGCCATGCGGTGGCCCGAAGCGGCGCCGAATTCCATTCGGGGCGCGGGTCGCGGACGTGCGGGCAATTGGCGATCACCACGACGACATCCATCTCGGCGCGCAGGATCACGCTGCGGCCCGGCGCGAAGGGGCCAACGACCGGCGTGATCGTGCCATCGGCCTCGATTCGGGTGCCTTTGAACAGGTTGACGCAAGGGTGAACATCGCGGCGGGTCAGCCCGTGCTTGGCCGCGCCGAGGATCAGACGGTCGCGTCCGTTGGGGTAGGCGCCCGAATTGCGCCCCTCGCCATATTTCGCGGCATTGGTGGCGGCGTTGGAGGTGCCGCAGAAGGTGTCATGGGTTTCGGCATCATCGGCGATGATGCTCATCAGCACGCGGCCCATGTCACTGAGCAGCAGCTTGCCGGTGCCAAGATAGGCGTTCCACTGGACCTTCACCGTATCAGCAACGTTGAGCCGCTCGGTCGGCATTTCGGCGTTGAAGATGTTGAGGCTTGCGCAGGCGTCGCCGCTCGTGTCGATCAGGCGCAGCCGGGTGCCGCGCGACAGCCGGCGCGAGGCGTAACCGCCGGGCGCGATGGTCTCCTCCCACACCAGATCGGGGGGCGTGACGCCAGCGGGCAGATCATCGGCGACCGGCGGCAGGATCGGCATCGCCTCGACCCGCGTGCCGCCTTGGGCGCGGGCGTGTTCGCGCGCGGATTTGGGATCGGCGGTCTGGCTCATTCGGCGGCCTCCTGTGTGGTGGCAGGTGCGGCGACGCCGTCCTGCTCGTGCAGCGGCGGGAGCAGCGCGGTAGTGGTGACCAGCTGCAATTGCTGCACGCCGCGGATCGTGCGCAGCGCATCGCACAGCTGCTTGAGGCGCACTGCGGGGCCCTGCACCAGCAGCACTTCCAGCGACTGGTCCTGCTCAAGGAACACGTGCTGCGAGGAGATCACCTCTTTCAGGTAGTCGCTCTGGGTTTCGGCGAGTTGCTGGCGCACCCGCCCGCCGCCACCCGCGTAAACGATGGTGACGGTGCCCGCGAGCATGTCATCGGGCCGGGTCAGCGCCTCGTGCTCGGCGAGCGCATGGCGGATCAGTTCGGCGATCAACTGCGAGCGCGAGGGCAGGCCGCGTTCCTCGACCATCACGTCGAGCTGGCGGAACAGGTCTGCCGGAAGGCTCATCGAAAGGCGCGCGAGGCGGGAGGGCTCAGTACTCATGGGGTTGCCATCTCAATTATTACCAATTCTCTCAAACGTAATACCGCTATCATTCCCGGCACTCTCGTCCGGCACGTCTGCCTGTGTCTTGCGGGTCAGCGCGATGTCGTAGATCACGCCCGCGCCATAGCGCTGCGGGGCGTGCGGATCGTGGCGGCGCTTGTCGAGCGTGAGCACCCGCGTGCCGAGAGCAAAGGCCTCCTTGATGTCGTGGGTGACCATGATGATGGTCAGTCCGAACTCGCGCCACAGCTTGGTGATCAGCACATGCATATCGGCGCGGATACCGGGATCGAGCGCGCCGAAAGGCTCGTCGAGCAGCAGGATGCGCGGCCGCTTGATCAGCGCCTGCGCGATCGCGAGGCGTTGCTGCATCCCGCCCGACATTTCACTGGGGTAAAGGTCAAGACAGTCGGCGAGGCCGACCGCAGCCAGCATCGCTTCGGCCTCCGCGCGCGCGGCGCGGCGGGCTGAGCCGAACAGGCGCGCAGCGAGCGGGGCAGCCTCGAATTCGAGGCCCAGCATGGTGTTGCCCAGCACGGTCAGATGCGGGAACACCGAATAGCGCTGGAACACAACCCCGCGATCCGGCCCGCATTCGCGCGGCAGCGGCTGGCCGTCGAGCAGGATCCGGCCCCGGCTCGGCACATCCTGCCCGAGGATCACGCGCAGAAGGCTGCTCTTCCCCGCACCCGAAGGCCCGATCACCGAGACGAAGGCGCCCTCGGCAATGTCGAACGAGATGCGCTCGAGCACGACCTTCTCACCATATTCGACCCAGATGTTGGTGAGGCTCAGCATCGCTCAATGCCCCGCCTTGTGCGCCCAGCCGAACAGGCCGCGGCTCAAGCGGGTGAGCAGGAAATCCATCGCCACAGCGAGCAGCGCGATCCACACCACATAGGGGATGATAACGTCCATCGCGAGATAGCGGCGGACGAGGAAGATACGGTAGCCAAGGCCCACGTCAGCCGCGATCGCCTCGGCCGAGATCAGGAACACCCAGGCCGGCCCGAGCGAGAGGCGCAGCGCCTGACTCAGGCGCGGCATGGCTTGGGGAAGCGCGATCCGCAGCAGGAATTGCCACGAGTTCGACCCCAGCGTCAGCGCCTTGACCAGTTGTTCACGCGGCAGGGCGGCGATGTGGCCTGCGACATCGCGGATCATGAAGGGCGCGATCCCGATCACGATCAGCGCCACCTTGGCGGTCTCGCCGAGGCCGAAGACGATGAACAGGATCGGCAGCAGCGCGATCGGCGGGATCACAGCAATCGCGGTCACCAGCGGGCCGAAGGTCGCGCGCACCGGCGGCAGCGCGCCGAGCACGAGGCCCACCAGCAGCGCCATGAGCGTGGCGATGCCGAGCCCCATGCCGAGCCGCGAAAGGCTGGCGATGGTATCGGCCCAGAACAACAGCTGGCCAGACAGCGGATCGGCTTCGAACAACAGGCTGCCCATCGCCTCGACCATGGCCGAGGGCAGGGGGAGGATCTTGTCGGTCGGGTTGGCGGCATGGCGGCTGGCGGCGGCGATGATATAGGCGAGCGCGAGCCCCGCCAGCGGCAGCGCGCCCAGCAGCAGCGCGTGGCTGCCGCTGATCGTGCGGTTCACCCAGCGCATGCGTCCGACGTCCCGCTAACCGCCCCGCCGCGCCTCAGAGCTTCCCGTCCGCCGCGAGCTGCATGAAGGTGGGATCGAAGCGCAAGGTGATGGCGTTCTTGTCACCCAGGGTCTTGCCGCCCGGGAATTCCATCCCCACCGCATCGGCGGAAGCTGCGCCCTGGCCGAACAAGCCTTGCGCAAAGCTGAAGTCGCGCACGCGCTGCATGGTGGTGACCAGATCGGCCGAGGACATCGCGGAAACCGCCGATTTGGCATCGGTGTAGAGGAATGTGGCGGCGAGCTGGCCTTCGAACTCTTCGGGCGTGGTTCCGGCGAGCTTCGCCATCGCCGCGCGCGCCGCTGCGCCCTCGGCATCCTGCTTGGCCATCAGCGTCATGGTCTCGAACCAGATGCCCGCCAGCGCCTTGCCGAGGTTCGGATTGGCCTTCAGCGTCGCGGTGTCGACCACCAGCAGATCGAGAATCTCGCCCGGAATATCGGCCGAGGTGAAGACGGCGCTGGTGCCCGGCACGCCCTTCATGGTGGTGACCTGCGGGTTCCACGCGACCGCGGCATTGATCGACGGCGCGGCGAAGGCTGCAGCGATGTCCGCGTCCGAGGTATTGACCGTTTTCACGTCGGTCATCTTCATGCCGTTGGTTTCGAGCGCGCGGGCGAGCAGGTAGTGCGAGACCGAAAGCTCCACGAGGTAGACCTCGCGCCCCTTGATGCCGGCAACAGTGTTTGCGCCCTTGAGCAGCACAGCGTCATTGCCGTTGGAATAGTCGCCAAGGATGATCGCGCTGGTATCCTTGCCACCCGCGGCGGGAATGGTGAGCGCGTCCATGTTGGCCACTGTCACCCCGTCGAGCTTGCCGGCGGTGTATTGGTTGACCGATTCAACGTAGTCATTGACCTGCACGAACTTGATTTCGATGCCGTATTTGTCGGCCCACTTCTTCACGATCCCGGATTGCTCGGCATAGGGCCAGGGCATCCATCCGGCATAGATCGACCAGCCGATGTTGAAGCTGGTGCGCTTTTCGGCCGGTGCGTCTGCCGCAGGCGTGCAAGCTGCCACCGCGAGCGCGCAGGCGATGAGGAAAAAGCGGGCCGCGCGGCGAAGCTGATGGAGCATGATTCGAGATTCCTTTCGCAACCGCAGCATCCCCCCATCGCCAAGGTTTGTCTATGGGGAATTATTACGATTGCGCCATAATGTAATATGCCTATCCTTGGTTCCAGCCTGGCCAAAACTTTGGTGGTCAACGGCTCTTGGAAAGGATTGCGATGGCCCTTCGTCCGGCAGCACGCCCCCTCCCGCTGATTATGGCGACTGCCTTGCTGGCAGCCTGCGCCGCCGAGGAGCCGCTGCCGCCAGCCGAAGGCCCGCCGGTGGATCTGGTCGAAACGGCGCTCGAGGTTCCCGGCTTTGCCGATTTCATCGCGATTGACGGCGATACGGCATGGGTCACCAATGACGGGCGGGTGGAGGAGTGGGGGGTCACCGGCAAACTCGCCAGCCTCGACGTGCCGCGTCCGTGCGGGACGATGGCGATTGCCGAAGGCTCGCTATGGGTCGCCAATTGCAAGGGCGCCGAGATTTACCGCGTCAACCTCAAGACCGCCGCGCTCGAAGCCAAGATTGCCAGCGGCCTCGCCAATCCAAAGGGCGAGACCAATATCGTGTCCGGCGCCGGATCGGTCTGGGTTGCGAGCGATCCGGGCGGCGCCGTCGCGCGGATCGATCCCAAGACCAACGCTGTCATCGCGACCATCAAAGTGGCGCCCGAGACCTGGTATCTGGCGTTCGGCTTCGATGCGATCTGGGCGGTGAGCAGCGAGGGCAAGGTGCTGCAAAAGATCGATCCGGCCACCAACGCTGTGGTCGGCACGGTTGCGCTCGGCGATACGCCCGGGTTCCTGGCGGCAGGCGAGGGCGCGGTGTGGGTGCAGGAGCAAGGCGACGGCACGGTCGCCAAGGTCGATCCGGCCAAACTGACCATCGCGGGCCGCACCAAGGTCGGCGACAATCTCAAATGGGGTGACATCGACACCGGCGGCGGGTTGGTGTGGCTGCGCACCACCGACGACCAGACGCTGGTGGTGATCGACCCGGCGACGCTGGCGATCCGCGCGCGACTCGGTGAGGCAGTCGGCAGCGGCGCGTTGCGCTGGACGCCGGCCGGCGTGTGGACGTCTGCGCATGATAACCAGACTCTGTCCTGGTGGAGCGCTCCGAAGGCACCGAACTAGCGCTTTTTAGGCATTGACGCATGGCCTGCGATAGGTGAACTTATCCATCTTCCGTTCCGCTTAGCGGCAAGGGGGTGCGGAAGGGTCCGGTCGCTATGGTGCGATCGCCCCAACTCTGCATAAGTCGAGATATCCGCGGAGAGGGATCTTCCGCCGGGTGAATCGCAAAGGGTCGCATAAGACGCCCCGCCGGTGCCCTGCACGTCCCGTTCCGCTTTGGGGGAGGATGGAATGCAGGCGCACAAGCAGTCTGTACTGGCGGATTCGGCAGACTGGATCGGCTGCCTTACGTACCAGAGCCGCGCGGTGGCGCGGCCCGCGCCGGGGGAGATTGAACAGCTCGTGGCCAATGCCCGACAGCGCAACCGCAGCCTCGGCGTGACCGGTATGCTGCTCTATGACAATGGACGGTTTCTCCAGACGCTCGAAGGCCCGCCCGCCGCGATTTCCGCCGTGTGGGAATCGATCAGCCGCGATCCGCGCCATTGCGAGATCGAGGTGCTGACCGAACATCTGGTCTCGACCCGCCTGTTCGAGGGATGGGATCTGCTGCTCTACAGCCGCGAGGGTGACAAGCGCCGGACGAACCGCGACAGCGACCTCGCCCCGCACGCGCTGGCGCATTATGTCCCGGTGCTGACCCGCTTGGCGCTTGAAGGCGATGACGCGCGGATCAATGCCCAGCTGGCGGCGATTGCCGAACAGGGGTGGAGCGCGGACGATGTCGTGGCGCACCTGATCGAGCCGGTGGCCCGCGCCATGGGCGATGCCTGGCTCGCCGATCAATGCTGCGAATTCGATCTTACCATCGGGCTCAGCATGTTGCAGCTGGCAGGTCACGCGGTGCGCACCCATGCCTGTACCAACACGCTGCGCCAAAGCCGCTATTCGATCCTGCTGGCGACCGCGCCGGGCGAGCAGCACATGGTCGGCACCGCGCTGCTGGCCGACCAGTTCACCGATGCTGGCTGGCGGGTCGACATGGCTTTCCCCGGCAGCAAGGAAGCGCTGGCCAACCAGATCGCGGCGCAGGGACACGACGCAGTCGATATCGCCCTGTCCGATGCCTTGCCGCGCCAGAGCGCGTTGGCGCGGCTGCGCGATACGGTCGATCTGTGCCACAACGCCGTGCCGGGTCATCTGGTGGTGGTCTCGGTCGGCGGGCGGATGTTTGCCGAAGCGAGCGCTAGCGCGGCTTCGGTCGGTGCAGATCACGCGCGCCGCAATATCGGCGGCACCAGTCTGCGGCTGGCCCGGCTGATCCGACAGGGCCGCGCAGGGCAATAGGCGCTCAGACCAGTCCGAGGCGCTCCAGCTTGGCCGCAAGCTTGCCGGGCAGCGCATCGCCGATATCCTCGCCCTCGGCGACATCGCGCGGGGCTTTCTCCTCGGTGAGATAGCGCCAGCCCTGATGCGCGCGCTTGGGAATCTGGTGGACGCGGATCAGCTTGGGCTCGAGGCAGATGTCCCAGCGCCCGTCCTCGGTCTTGACGAAAGCGGTGATCGGCGAGCGCGCGACGATCGCGTGGTTGATGATCCAGAACAGCGATCCGCCGACCACTTCCTCATGCCGGGTCGGGCGGTTGCGGGTGGTGAGGCGGATGCCCTCGCGCTCTTCGTACCATCCGGCGAGATCATCATAGCTTTTCGCGCCGAAGGCGATCTTGGTCAGGTTGAGCGGCATGGCGGCTGCTGTCCCGCGCCGCGCTCGCCAAGTCAACCGGCGAGATAGGTGTCGAGCGTCAGATGCAGCTGGCGGATGCGCGCTTCCTGATAATTACCGAGCGTCTGGGCACCTTTCCGCGAAGCCTTGGCCCCGTCGCGCTGCAGTTTCAGGTTCTCGGTATCCTGATCGAGGATTTCGGCGAGCGCGAAACCGGGGACAGTGGTGTAGCTGTCCTCCACCCCGAGCCTGATCGGCTTGGCAGGCGCAGGGCGCTCGCCGCTTGCAGGGAGCGGTTGCAGGACGAGGATTTCGTGCAGGCACTCGTCCGGCCCCAGCGGGCGGAAGCGATAGCACAGGCGGATGCCGATGCCGGGGAAGAAGAAGGCGTTGGGGAAGAGGAAATACTCGATCGAATCCATCATCTCGCTGGTGGACACGCCCGAGAGATCGGTGCCGAAGGCCGCGCCGAGTTCCTCGCGCAGGAGCCGCGCATGTTCGGCGCGGGCCTTGGCGCCTTCGGGCAGGCTCGCCGGATCGCGGCCCAGCTTGCCGAACAGCGTGGCCTCGCTCACATCCTGCTTGAGGTGCGGGGAGGGGACGCCGACCGCGTGGATGAAGCGCGACACGTGCCGCCCGAAAATGTCGTATTGCGCATTGGCGTCGGCCGCGGTGTAGACCGCCTGGGCATGGGTCTCGAGCACGTGGAAGGCTTCGAGGAAGGCCTCCATCGCCATCTTCCAGTTGGCCGGCAGCACCTTTTCGGTGTGCAGCGCGACATAGCGATCATCCATCGGCCAGAGCTTGAAATGCTCCGGCATCACCTCGAGCTGATCGGCCAGCGGCGGCGGGTTTTCGCCCATGTGGATGAACACGAACCCGCCCCAGGTGTCGCAGGCGACTTCATCAAGGCCGAAATTCTCGTCCTCGATATGCGGGAAGTCCCAGCGGCACGGCACTTCGCGCAGGGTGCCGTCGAGGTTCCAGCTCATCCCGTGGAAGGGGCAGCGGATATTGGCGCGCCGCACGCCCCTTGAGCCCTCGCTGGCGAACTTCATCCCCCGGTGCGGGCAGGAATTGACGAAAGCGCGGATTGCCATGTCGGCCCCGCGCACCACCAGCACCGAATGATACCCGACGTCATAGACATAGCGGTCACCCGGCTCGGGGATATGCTCCTCGCGGCAGGCCCATTGCCAGACATTGGGCCACAGCCGCGCCATCTCCAGCTCGTGGAAGGCCGGATCGGTGTAGCGCGCGAAGGGCACATCCTCGTCGCCGAGGAAGCGATAGGCCTGCTCGCGCATTGCGGGCGGCGGATTGTCCCCGTCGGCATCGAGAATACCCTGCATCGAAGGCCCGGGGCAGCGCGCCTCGCCCGGAGCCAGCGCGGGATCGGCCGGAGCCGTGAGATCGGGCTTCATCGCGTGTTCCTCATGGCATGGCGATCATAGAGCGGATCGGCGGGCTTCCTCGCGCCGATGATGAAGGGCGAGCCCTCCAGCATCGCGTCCGAGGCCGGATCATCGCGCAGCCAGTCGACCAGTTCGGAGCGATAGGCGAACTTCCAGACCCCGCCGTGCTTCTCGTAGCGATCCACGTATCGCCCCGCGATCACCAGATCGCGCTTGCCGCCGGTCGCGTCGGTGATGCGGTGATAGGCCTGGTAATAGACCTCGCCGTAAGCCTCGTCCGGCGCGACGAAATCGACGAGGTGCTGGCCGAGCATGTGCTGGTTACGATCATGGTCCTTGAGCGCCGCCATGCAGAAGGCGGCGAAGTCCGCCGGCCCGCCCGAGAAGATCCCGTATTCGAGCCGCGCATGGGGCCAGAACTGTTCGACCAGCAGGGCCTCGTCCAGCCGGTCGAGCCCGCGCATGTAGCGCGCAGCCAGATCGTGGATGGCAAAGCGGTCCTCGGCGCTGTGCAGCATGGCCCGCCTCTCCCTATGCGATGCTGAGGCCGCCATCGACGATGAAGGGCGCGCCGGTGGCGAACTTGCTTTCATCGCTGGCGAGATAGACCACGAGATGGGCAATATCATCGACCTCGCCCATGCGCCCGATGGGTTGGGCGACGGAGAAGGCGGCGCGGGTGGCGTCGGGATCGGGGGTGCCCGCGATCACGCTTTCCACGTTGGGCGTGAGGATCGTGCCCGGCTGCACCGAATTGACCCGCACGCCGTTCTTCTCGCGCGCGCAGTAGAGCGCGATGCTCTTGGTCAGCGTCACCACCGCCGCCTTGGCGCTGTTATAGGCGGCAAGATCGGGCGAGGGCTTGTTGCCCGCCGCGGACGAGAAGTTGACGATGGAGCCGCCGCCGCCCTTGGCCATCAGCGGGATCGCCGCCTTGCAGCCCATGAAGATCGAATCGACATCGACGGTGTAGCAGCGCCGGAAATCTTCCGGCGAAATGTCGGCGATGGAGCCGAAGACCGTGATCGCGGCATTGTTCACCAGCACATCGAGCCGGCCATGCGCCCGTTCGACCTCGGCGATCACCTCCTGCCAGCGCACCCAGTCGGTGACGTCCTGCCGGATATAGCCGCAGCCGAGCTCAGCGGCTGTCGCGCGGCCTGCGGCCTCGTCGATATCGGTGATGACGACCGTGGCCCCCTCGGCCAGCAAAGCCTTCGTCGCCGCCTTGCCGAGGCCCATTGCGCCCCCCGTCAGCAGCACCACCTTGCCTGCCACGCGTCCAGCCATGTCTCTCTCCCCTTATGTCAGGGCAGAGAATTAGAACCTCACCAGACCCATCGCCACTGCCAAACCTAAGAAGGCAAAGAAGCCCATCGAATCCGTGATCATCGTCACGAAGACGCTGGAGGCGACCGCCGGATCCTGATCCAGCCGCTCGAACATCACCGGCACCAGCACGCCCGCGAGGCCTGCAACCGCGATGTTGATGATGATCGCCAGCGCGATCACCACACCCATCATCGGCGCAAACAGCACGCCTGCCGCCAGCCCGATCAAGAGCGCGATGGTGCCGCCGTTCAAAAGCGCGACGCGGAATTCGCGCCACAGGATGCGCCGCGTGTTGGACCGGGTGAGCTGATTGGTCGCAATCGCGCGCACCGCCACGGCCATGGTCTGCGTCCCGGCATTGCCGCCGATCGAGGCGACAATCGGCATGAGCACCGCGAGCGCCACCAGTTGCTCGATCGCAGCACCAAAGAAGGCGATGATCGAGGAGGCGACCACCGCCGTGCCGAGATTGGCGATCAGCCAGCGCACGCGCGCGGCATAGGCTTCGCGGATCGGTTCGTTGATGTCGCCATCGCCCGCACCGCTCAGGAGCAGCGCGTCCTCGCCCGCCTCTTCGGAGATGATGTGGACGATATCATCGACCGTCATCTGGCCGACCAGCCGCCCGCTTTCATCCACCACCGCGGCTGAAATCAACGCGTATTTCTGGAACATCAGCGCGGCTTCTTCCTGATCCATCGTCACCGGGATCAGGGTCTGGTCGCGCTTCATCACATCGGTCAGGCGGACACCCCGCGGGGTGGTGAGCACCCATGACAGCGCACAGGTGCCGACCGGATGGTGGGCCTCGTCGATCACGAAGACTTCGAAGAAGTCATGCTCCAGATCGCCGTCCTCGCGCAGGTAATCGATCAGATCGCCGACCGTGAGATGCTCGGGCACCGCCACGAAGTGCCGGCTCATCAGGCGTCCGGCGGTCTCTTCGGGATAGGCGAGCGCGCTGGAGACGGCCTCGCGGGTCTCGGGCTCCAGCTCGGCCATGACGGCGCGCTGGTCGTCCTCGTCGAGGTCCTCGATCAGCTGTACCGCGTCGTCGGTGTCGAGCTGTTCGGCGATGGTGGCGACCGCCTGCGCGGGCAGGGCCTCCATCAGATCCTCGCGCACGTAATCGTTGAGCTCCGCGATCACGTCGGAGGTCATGAGATCGCTGATCGCGCGGGCCAGCGCGGCACGCTCGGAGCGTTCGAGCAGCTCTATGAGGTCGGCAATGTCGGCCGCGTGGAGCGGTTCGACCAGGTCATAGACCGCGCCCTTGTCGCCCGCTTCGAGCGCGAGATGGACCGCGCTGACGAAGGAGGGCTTGAGGCGGTTTTCCTCGTCATGGCGCTCGTCATCGACGCGGTCATCCGGACGCACTAGGGCCTCGCCGGCATCGGCGATAATCAGATCGTCGTCGAGGGTGCGATCGTCGGCCATATGCGGCGTTTACGGGGGGAGGAATGAAAAGCAAGGCTGGAGGGTGACAGGCGGCGATTGGCTGCGTATGGCCTGCCCTCGCAAATCAAACCTCGCTCGCCCTGAGCCTGTCGAAGGGCGCCCGCGCAAACCATGCTTCGACAAGCTCAGCATGAGTGGGTTGAGGAATCAGGAGACACGAACAATGGCCGAAACCCTCACCTTCACCCTCGACAATGGCACTGGCGAGCATGCCGACGTCGTCATCAAGCTGCGCCCCGATCTGGCTCCGCTGCACGTGGCGCGCATCGCCGAGCTGGCGAGCGAAGGCTTCTATGACGGGGTGATCTTCCACCGCGTTATCTCGGGCTTCATGGCGCAGGGCGGCGATCCGACCGGCACCGGCATGGGCGGCTCAGACAAGCCCGATCTTCCGGCCGAGTTCAATGCCGAGCCCCACGTCGAAGGCGTGTGCTCGATGGCCCGCGCGCAGAACCCGAACAGCGCCAATTCGCAGTTCTTCATCTGCCTTGCCGACGCGACCTTCCTCGACAAGCAGTACACCGTGTGGGGTCAGGTCACGAGCGGCATGGAACACGTCCACGCCATCCCCAAGGGCGAACCGCCGCGTGCGCCCGGCAAGATCGTCAAGGCGACGGTGGGGTAGCAGCGGCTCTGGTATCATCTTCGCTGATCTGCGGCGGAATTAGGTTTCCGTGCGCGTCAGTTGGAAGGTCGAAAATCTCATTTTGTGATCTGATTGTCATCAAAGTCTGGCCGAAGCGCGGATTATATTTACGGGCTTCGGTTAGACTCACCTTCGGTACGTCGAACTTGGCTCGATGTTTTTTACCGTAAACGTCAGTCACAACGACTTTCAAGCTTACTTTATGGTTCAATGAGTACGGAAAGCAGCCTCCATAGCTGTCATTCTGTTCGAAATATACCACGCCGTTCGTTGATTTTCCTACTTCAAGGAAAGTGTCTGAGCTGCTGCCAGAGATCACGCTAGTTTGACATAGGAATGGATAAAATTTCGTGTTTTCGGCACCTACTGGTGTTTGAAAATCCGCTATGGCTAAGGTTTGGTCGTTCAGCCAGAACCGAAAAAGCCCATACTTCCACCAATCCTTCGAAGAAGGGTGAATTGCCCATCGGTAGCCGACCGAGATATTCTCAATGCTAGTCGGCGCAGTCCCAACATTGCTAATTCTCAAATAGAGAGCGATTCCGGTTCGATGTATATCGTAATGCTCAGTTCTCGCGCTTATGCCAAAGGTGCAAACAAAAGTAGGACCCTCTATAGTTGAAAGCAAAAGGCGGGGCTTGCTTCGAAGATTTGCGAAGATTCCACTCAGCCAACCGAATAAGATTGTGACAGTGAATAGCGAAACCGCCAGCACTCCCTGATTTTCGTTTAACCACTGTGTTAAATCGGATGCTGCTATCTGATCCATGATTGCAGTTATAATCGATTGTATTCAAAGCGACAATATCCGACCGACTGAGCTATGTGCGCTGCAGATTTTGGAGAATTTCCCGACCCTG
>Ga0315904_10003271_pt1 | contig 24040 bp, 14 predicted proteins | sample LakEriMetagenome_6_FD_203529 | JGI IMG/M metagenome (GOLD analysis project Ga0315904, IMG submission 203529) | Freshwater fungal communities from buoy surface, Lake Erie, Ohio, United States - Buoy 12 MA120 | ecosystem: Environmental > Aquatic > Freshwater > Lake | place: USA: Lake Erie, Ohio... | reverse complement strand
AATCCCAACCCCAATCTCGAAGAGACCGAAACCGGCCCGGCCGGGACCGCGCCGGTCAAGAAGAAGGGCGTCAAGCGCCGCATCTTCCTCGCCGGCTCGGCGCTGCTGGTGGGCGGCGGCATCTTTGGTGTGTGGTGGAGTGATCGCTCGGCCCGCTCCACGGCGCAGGGGCTGATCGCGGGCGAGGGCGAACATGCCTTCAACACCTGGATGAAGATTGCCGAGGACGACACGGTCACGGTCTATTCGCCGCATATAGACTTCGGTCAGGGCTCGCATACCGCGCTCGGCCAGATGCTGGCGGACGAGCTGGATGCCGACTGGACCAAGGTGGCCATCGAACAGGCTCCGGCCGATTTCGCTTTCGCCAATGCCGATCTTGCCAAGGGCTTCCTGCCCGAAATGGCGGGCGAAACCCTCGCCGGCATGATGCCCGATGCCGTGATCGGCATGATGGCGCGCTCGATGCCGATCATGATCACCGGCGGCTCCTCGGCGATCCGCTTCACCGGCGAGGTGGGCATGCGCAAGACCGGCGCGGCGGTGCGCGCGGCGCTGCTGGCCGAAGCGGCCGACCGGCTGGGCGTGCCGGAGAGCGAACTGACCACCGCCGACAGCAAGGTCACCCACGCCAAGTCGGGCAAGGTGCTGCGCTATGGCGAACTCGCCGCGGGTGCGGCGGGACGCTCGCTTTCGAGCGATCCGGTGCTCAAGACCCGCGAACAGTGGAAGCTGATCGGCCAGCCCGTGCCGCGGCGCGATATCCCTGCCAAGGTCGATGGCTCGGCGGTTTACGGGATCGACTTCACCCTGCCCGAGATGCGCGTGGCGACTGTCGCGGCAGCGCCCGTGCGCGGCGGGACGATGGAGAGCGTCGACGAGGCACCGGCGATGGCGGTTGCGGGCGTCGAGAAGGTGATCAAGCTCCCCGATGCCGTGGTGGTGATCGGCAAGGGCTACTGGGCCGCGAGCAAGGGCCTTGCCGCGCTTGCGCCCAAGTTCTCCGACGGCGGTCATGCGGCGGTCTCGACCGCAGCGATCTATGCTGCGCAGGCCAAGCTGCGTGCGGGCGGCAAGCCCGACAACGAAGGCGGCGAGGGCGATGTCGATGCGGCCTTCGCAGCCGACGGTGTCACGCTGGTCGAGGCCGAATACCGCGTCCCCTTCATCCACCACGCGATGATGGAGCCCTTCGCGCTGACCGGCCATTTCAAGGACGGCAAGCTCACCATCTGGGGCGGGTTGCAGGACCCGCTCAGCACCCGCAACCGCGCAGCCAAGGCGGCCGGGCTCGATGTCGAGAACGTGATCTTCAATCCGATGATCATGGGCGGCGGCTTCGGCCGGCGCTTCCCCGATGTGGTCGAGATCATCGACCAGATCGCGCTGATCGCCAAACAGGTGCCCTATCCGGTCAAGCTGGTGTGGAGCCGCGAGGAAGAGGTGCGCCACGGCACCTATCGCCCGCAGTCCTCCGCCGGGCTCAAGGCGTCGATCAAGGACGGCACGATCACCGCGCTGCGGATCGACTATGCCCAGAGCGGCAATGCGGAAGGCGAGGTGCCCTTCATCTACGATCTTCCCGCCACATCGCGGCGGCACTTTGCCTATCAGTCGAACCAGATCGACGGGCCGTGGCGCTCGGTGAACGCGACCCAATTGGGCTTCTACACCGAAAGCTTCATGGACGAACTCGCCGCCGCCGCGGGCGAGGACCCCTACACCTTCCGCCGCAAGCACCTGCCCGAAGGCTCGCGCCACCAGACAGTGCTCGACACCGTGGCGAAGCGTTCGGGCTGGGGCACGCCGCTGCCCGAAGGCACCGGGCGCGGGATCGCGATTGTCGAAAGCTTCGGCACGATCGTGGCCGAAGTGATCGAGGCGACCGTCAAGGAAGACGGCAGCCCCAAGGTGCTGAAGGCCTGGGCGGTGGTCGATTGCGGCACCACGGTAAACCCGCTCAATGCAGAGGCGCAGATTGCAGGCGGGCTCATCATGAGCCTGTCCGCTGCGATCGGTGAGGCGATCACGCTGGACAAGGGCGCGGTGGTGCAGAGCAATTTCGGCGACTACCCGATCCTCAAGCTGGCCGACGCGCCGCCGATGATCGACGTCCACTTCATCGAGAGCGGGGCCAAGACCGGCGGGATCGGCGAGCCGGGCACGCCGCCTGCGACCCCGGCGCTGGCCAATGCGCTGGCGGCGGCAACCGGCAAGCGCATCCGCAACCTGCCGCTGCTGACCCAAGCCAAGGCTTGAGCCTGAAGGGCTGGTCAGCGCTGGTGCTCGCCGCCGGGGCGGGGCGGCGATTTGGCGACCATGGGGGCGGGGGCAAGCTGCTGGCCGACCTCGCCGGAGCGCCGGTAATCCGCCGCACTGTGGAGGCGGTGCTGCAAGGCGGCTTTGCCGAGGTGCTGGTCGCCACCGGCGCCGATCATGAGGCCATCGCGGCGGCGCTGGAAGGGTGCGATTGCCGCTTTGTCACCACTCCCGACTGGCAAGAAGGCATGGCCGCCTCGCTCCGGCGCGGGCTGGCGGCGCTTTCTCCCCAATGCACCGGCGTGTTCGTGTTCCTCGGCGATATGCCGCTGGTGCCGGTGATGCTGTGCGACGAGCTTGCCCGATTGGCCGAGCAGGCGGGCTATGCCGCAAGGCCGCGCGTGGCAGGCCAGCCCGGCCATCCGGCCGCCTTCACCCGCGCCGCCTTCCCCGATCTGGCACAGCTCACCGGAGATGTCGGCGCAGCGGCGCTGCTCAAGCACCGCAGCGCGGGCGTCGTCTATCTCGACACCGAGGCGCGCGGCGCGGTGCTCGATATCGATTCCCCCGAAGATCTCGCCGCCGCAGCCCGTGCGTGGGCCGCCTGCGCCACCTCGGCCACCAGCGAAAGCGCGATCTCGCGCGGGGACTTGCCGAAGCCCTGAAGCCCGATCGGCGCGTGCAGCCTTGCAATCGCCGCCTCGCTCACCGCGTGGCCGCGCAGCTTGGCGATCCGCGCATCAAGCCGCGCCCGCGCCCCGATCGCGCCGACATAGAAGGCGGGCGATTGCAATGCAGAGGCCAGCCCGCGCTCGTCATCCTCGCGGTCATGCGAGAGCACGGCAATCGCGGTCCAGCGGTCGATCCCGATGGCGGCCAGCGCCTCGGCGGGGGCAGAGCGATGATAGGCCAGACTGGCGAGCGGCGGCGGGGCCTCCGGCCCGCCGGGCGTGATCAGCGCGACCTCCATCCCCGCCTCAAGCGCAAGCGCGGCGGCAGACAGGGCCGCGCCGTCCTCGCCGATCAGCACCAGCCTTGTGGTGGGCGCGAACAGGCGGGCGTAGCGCGCGCCGTCCCATGTGAAAGCGGGCGCGCCGCTCTCCGCCGCAATCTGCCGCAGGATCCCGTCGCTCGACCACAAAACCGGCTGGCGCCCGGCATCGCTCGCGACCAGCGCGGCCAGCGCCGGATCATCCGCAGCCACCGGCTCGACCAGCACGGTGATCCCGCTGCCGCATGCGAGCTTGATGTCGATCCACGGGCTGCCCTCGCCATAGCGCAGCATCCGCGCCTGCCCTTGCGCCATGGCCTCGCGGCCGTGACGGGCAACGTCGGCCTCGATGCAGCCGCCCGAGAGGAAGCCCCAATATTCTCCGCCCGTGATCAGCATCTGCGCGCCCGGATCACGCGGGGCCGAGCCGTCGACCTCCACCAGCGTCGCAATCGCGCAGGGCCCGCCAGCCGCCAGCACGCCGGCAAGCGGCGCTCGGATATCGTCGATCGGGGCGGTCATTCGCCAGGAGGTCATGCGCGGCCTGTTGCGGGGAAGTGTGGCCAAGGCTGTAATCCCCGACTGAGCCCTGCGCAATTGCCTTGGCCGGTGGCCAAATGGCGCAGGATTGCTAGACTTGCGGCGCAAAGCATCATCCGGGGAGAGGGATCATGGCGCGCTTGCTGAGCTTGCTGTTGGCGGTGCTGGCCTTGGCGGTATCGCCCGCCATGGCGCAGGATGGTGGCCGCACCATCGAATACGAACGGGTGCCCGCCGCGGGCCTGCCCGATCAGCGCCTCTCGATCTGGCTGCCCCCGGGCTATGACGCGGGCGAGCGCCGCTATCCGGTGCTCTACATGCATGACGGGCACAACCTGTTCGACGTCAAGAAGTCCAACTTCAACAAGATCTGGGCGGCCGACAAAGCGATGCTGGCGGCGGTGCAATCGGGCAAGGTCGAGCCGCATATCATCATCGGCATCTGGGCGCCGGGGCCGGATCGCCACCGGCAATATCTCCCGCGCAGCCTCTATGACATGACCGGCGGCAATCTGCGCGCGCAGATGGACGGGATGACCAAGGGCGGGGTGATTTCCGACCGCTATCTCGAATGGATCGCAGGGCCGCTCAAGACCTGGGTCGATGCCAGCTTCCGCACCCGGACGGGCCGCAATGACACGGCAATCGTCGGCTCCAGCATGGGCGGGCTGATGAGCTGCTATGCCTTCCTCGAAAAGCCCAAGGTGTTCGGGCGGGCGGGCTGCGTTTCCTCGCACTGGCCCGCGGTCGATCCGCGCAGCATCGATGCGGGCGAGCTTGCGGGCCTGTGGGACGCATGGTTCGCCGCAAGGCTGGGATCGCCTGATGGCCGGAGGGTGTGGATGGATCACGGCACGGCGACGCTCGATGCCTTCTATGCGCCCTATCAGCAGGTGGTCGATGCGCGCATGGCGGCGGCAGGCTGGCAGAAGGGCCGCGACTGGGAGAGCCGTGTCTACGAAGGCGCCGAGCACGAGGAAAACGCCTGGGCGGCGCGCCTGCCCGAAATCTTCGGCTGGCTGCTGGCGAAGTAGATCCGCTTGGGTCCAGCAATCATCGTCATCCCAGCGAAAGCTGGGACCCAGGGCCTCATAGAGCAGCGCCTGCCGCTCTAGGCCCCAGCTTTCGCTGGGGTGACGAGAATTAGGGGCGCAACCCGAAGGCCTCTTTCGCCAGCTTCTCCACCACCGCCTTGTCCGGCGCGCCTTTGGGCGAGACCCAGCTGCCGCCGACGCACAGCACCGGATCAAACGCGAGCCATTCGGCGGCGTTCTCAAGGCTGATCCCGCCGGTCGGGCAGAAGCGGACATTGCCGAAAGGCGCGGCGAGGGCCTTCAGCGCGGGCAGCCCGCCGGCGGCCATGGCGGGGAAGAACTTGAACCGGTCGAGCCCGAGATCGAGCCCGCGCATGATGTCGCCCGCATTGGCGATGCCGGGCAGGAACGGCACGCCCGCCGCCACCGCTGCCTTGCCCAGCGGCTCGGTGAGGCCGGGCGAGACGATGAATTCGCTCCCTGCTTCCATCGCCGCATCAAGCTCGCGCGGGTTGGTGACCGTGCCGGCACCGACAATCGCGCCCTCGACCGCCTTCATCGCCCGGATGGCGGGCAGCGCGGCGGGGGTGCGCAAGGTGACTTCGAGCACGCGCAGGCCGCCAGCGACCAGCGCCTCGGCGAGCGGGACGGCGTGGGCCACGTCCTCGATCACGATCACCGGGATCACCGGCGCGGTGCGCATGATGGCGTCGATATTCATTGCTTACATTCCCCCCGTGGCGAGCATCGCGCTCGCGCCTTGTTCAGCCCCGTCGGCAAAGTGGCGCATCATCCCGAACAGCTCGCGCCCCGTGCCGAGTTCGGCGCGCGGATCGGGCGCAGGCTCGCGCGCCGACAGATCGGCGGTGGTGTTCAATTCGCAGGTGACCGCGCAGACCTTGACGATATCGCCGTCCCGCAGCCGCGCGAGCGGGCCGCCGCCGAGCGCTTCGGGGGTGCAGTGGATTGCGGCGGGCACCTTGCCGCTCGCGCCCGACATGCGCCCGTCGGTCACCAGCGCGACCTTGTGCCCGCGATCCTGAAGCACGCCGAGCGCGGGAGTGAGCTTGTGGAGTTCGGGCATCCCGTTGGCGCGCGGGCCCTGGAAGCGGACCACCACCACGACGTCGCGGTCCAATTCGCCCGCCTTGAAGGCAGCGGCGACGGCGGCCTGATCCTCGAACACGCGGGCCGGGGCTTCGATGGTCCAGCGGCTCTGATCGACCGCCGAGGTCTTGAAACAGGCGCGGCCGAGATTGCCGGTGAGCAGGCGCATGCCGCCATCGGGCTTGAAGGGATTGCTGACCGGGCGCAGCATGGTGTCGTCCATGCTCGGGCCGACTTCGCGCCGCACCAGAGCCTCTCCGTCGAGGCCGGGTTCCTTGGCGTAGTCGGAGAAATCCCCGCGCCCGACGGTGAGGATGTCGCCATGGGCGAGGCCGGCTTCGAGCAATTCGCCGATGACATAGCCCATGCCGCCCGCCGCGTGGAACTGGTTCACGTCGCCCGAGCCATTGGGATAGACCTGTGCGATCAGCGGGACGGCGCCGGAAAGCTCCGAGAGGTCGTCCCAGTCGAAGATCACCCCCGCCGCGCGCGCCATGGCCGGCAGGTGGATCGCGTGGTTGGTCGAACCGCCGGTCGCGAGCAGGCCGACGGCAGCGTTGATCACCGCCTTTTCATCGACGCACAGGCCGAGCGGGCGGTAGTCATCGCCCTTGCGCCCGATCGCCGCGACGCGGTGCACCGCCTCGCGGTCGAGCGCCTGACGCAGCTGGGTGCCGGGCTGGATGAAGGCGCTGCCCGGGATGTGCAGGCCCATCATCTCCATCATCATCTGGTTGGAATTGGCCGTGCCGAAGAAGGTGCAGGTGCCGGGCGAATGGTAGCTCGCCATCTCGCTCGCCAGCAGCTCCGCGCGGGTCGCCTTGCCTTCGGCATAGAGCTGGCGGACGCGCTGCTTTTCCTTGTTGGGAATGCCGGTGGGCATCGGGCCGGAGGGCACGAAGATCATCGGCAGGTGGCCGAACCGGAGCGCGCCCATCAGCAATCCGGGGACGATCTTGTCGCAGATGCCGAGCATCAGCGCGCCGTCATACATCGCGTGGCTGAGCGCCACCGCTGCCGAGAGCGCGATCACGTCGCGGCTGAACAGCGAGAGCTCCATGCCGGTCTCGCCCTGCGTCACCCCGTCGCACATCGCAGGCGTGCCGCCAGCGACCTGCGCGGTGGCGCCGATCTCGCGGGCGTAGATCTTCAGCCGGTCGGGATAGCGGCCATAGGGCTGGTGGGCCGAAAGCATGTCATTGTAGCTGGTGACGATCCCGATATTGGAGCCGCGCCCTGCCACCAGCGCCGCCTGATCCTCCAGCGCGCCTGCATAGGCATGGGCGAGGTTCGAGCACGACACCGCGCTGCGCTCGCCCATATTGTCGCCCTCACGCTTGATGAGGTCGAGATAGGCGCTGCGGCTGGCGCGCGAGTTTTCGATCACCCGCTGCGTGACCTTGTGCAGAGTGTCATTCATGCTCGGTTACTCATGCCACGTAACTCCGTCGCGTTCCGCCAGCGCGATCGCCGCGCTCGGCCCCCAGCTGCCGGCGGTGTAGGTCTTGGGGGTGAGCCCTTCGCTGGCCCAGCCGGCGCGGATCGCATCGACCCATTCCCACTGTGCCTCCACCTCGTCGCGGCGGACGAACAGGGTCTGATCCCCCTCGACCAGATCGAGCAGCAGGCGCTCATAGGCGATGCGCCGCACCGCGCCGGTGAAGGCGTCGGGCATGGCGATGTTGAGCGGCACCTGCCGCAGGCGGATGCCCTCGCGGTCAAGCCCGGGAACCTTGGTCATCAGCGAGAGGGTGATGTTCTCTTCGGGCTGGATCCCGATCACCAGCCGGTTGGGCTGCATCGTCGCGCCTTTCCCGGCGAAGATCGAGTGCGGCACGCAGGAAAACTGGATCACGATCTCGGTGACGCGCTTGGGCATGCGCTTGCCGGTGCGCAGGTAGAAGGGCACGCCCTTCCAGCGCCAGTTATCGACATGGGCCTTGATCGCGACGAAGGTTTCGGTGCCGCTCTCCTTGCCCAGCTCCTCGTCATAGCCCGGCACGGCCTGCCCGCCGATCGCGCCGGCGCGGTACTGGCCGGTGACAGTCTCGCCCGCCTCCACCTTGCGCAGCGCGCGCAGCACCTTGACCTTCTCGTCGCGCACCGCGGTTGCATCGAAATGGGCGGGCGGCTCCATCGCCACCAGCGCGAGGAGCTGGAGCATGTGGTTCTGCACCATGTCGCGGATCGCGCCGGCATCATCGTAGAAGGCCACGCGCCCTTCGAGGCCGACCGTTTCGGCCACCGTGATCTGGACGTGATCGATGTGGGCCGCGTTCCACAGCGGCTCGAACATCAGATTGGCAAAGCGCAGCGCGAGCAGGTTCTGCACCGTCTCCTTGCCGAGATAGTGGTCGATCCGGAAAATCCGGTGTTCGGGAAAGGCGCCCGCCACCGCGTCATTGATCTCGCGGCTGGTGGCCAGATCGGTGCCGAGCGGCTTTTCGAGGCACATGCGGACATTGTCGCCCGTCAGCCCGGCCGATTGCAGCCCCTTGATGGTCGGACCGAACAGGCTCGGCGCGGTCGAGAGGAAGATCGCCAGCCCGCGCTCGGGCGTGCCGACCTTGGTTGCCAGATCGCCATAGCCTTCGGGCGTGGTGGCATCGAGGGTCTGGTAGGCGAGGCGGTTGAGGAACCCCGCCATGCTCCCGCGCCGTTCGGACGGAAGATATTTCTCCAGCGCCGCGCGGGCGAAGTTGCGATATTCGCTATCGCTCATGCTGCTGCGGGCGGTGCCGATGATCTTGATGTCGCTCGCGAGCAGCCCGTCGGCATCGAGCGCGAACAGGCTTGGCAGCAGCATGCGCTGGGCAAGGTCGCCGGTGGCACCGAACAGCAGCAGGCGGTCAGCGGTGAAGCTCATGCGCGAATAGCCCCTTGTAACGTCGCGCCCTACCTAAGCGCACGGGGGATTATCCGCCAGTGGTCGCATACTTATTCAAGTGCGATCGCGCTGACGCGCGATGCAGACTTCCCGCCCCGCCTCCCCACCCGGCCACCATAGCATGATGGTATCATTGGTGGCCGGGTGGGGAGGCGGGGCGGGAGGTCTGCGCCACCGCTAGGTGGCCGCAAATCAAGCAGGCTTTCTGGCAAACACCCCGAAGCCTGCGATAATCGCGTAGCACGCCGCCGGCAGCACCAGCGCGAAGGCGAGGCTCGTTGCATCGGCCAGCGCGCCATAGAGCGGCGGGATGATCGCGCCGCCGCAGATCGCGACATTGATGATCCCCGATCCGTCCGCCGCGCGCGGGCCCAGCTTTTCGCAGGCGAGGCTGAAGATGGTCGGGAACATGATCGCGTTCGTCAGGCCCACGGCGAGCAGGGTGTAACCCGCAACCACACCGGTGGTGTTGGCCGAGATCGCGATCAGCGTGATCGCGCCCACCGCCACGGCGGTGAGAGTCAGGCCCGGGCTGACAAAGCGCAGCACCAGCGAGCCGATGAAGCGTCCGATCAGCGCGCCCAGCCAGTAGAGCGTCACCATCCAGCCGATCACGCTTTCCGGCTGGCCGAGGATTTCTTCCTGCGCCAGATAGTTGATGATGAAGCTGCCGATCGCGACTTCCGCGCCGACATAGAGGAAGATGCAGGCCGCTCCGTAGCCGAAGCGCGCCCGCCCCAGCAGCGCGAGGCCATCGGCAAGGCTGGTTTCCTCGTGCTTCTCGCCCTTCAACCGGTTGCGGAACAGCCACACCACGCTCGCCACCAGCGCCAGCGCGGCAGCAAGGCCGAGATAGGTGCTGGTGATGATCGCGCTTTCGGTCTGGCGATAGGCCTGCAAGGCTTCGCCCGAAAGATCGGCGGCGGTCACGCTGGCGATGCTGCCGAGGATGATCCCCGCGCCCACCAGCGGGAAGAGCGTCGTCCCCAGCGAGTTGAAAGCCTGGGCAAAGGTCAGGCGGCTGTGCGTCGTGCGCTCCGGCCCCAGCAGACTGATCAGCGGGTTGGAGACGATCTGCACCAGCACCACGCCGGTCGCGAGGATGAAATAGGCGAACAGGAACATCGGAAAGAGCGCGGTCTGGCTCGCGGGGATGAACAGCAGGCAGCCTGTCATCATCGTCACCAGCCCCGCCACCGCGCCGCGCATATAGCCCAGCTTCTTGACCAGCATGGCGCCGGGAATGCCGACGACCGCATAGGCGATGAAGAACCAGAACTGCACCAGGCTCGCCTCGAAAAAGTTGAGCGTGAACAGCTCTTTCAGCTTCGGGATGATCACATCGTTGAGGCTGGTGATCCCGCCGAAGATGAAGAACAGCGCGAAGACGAAATAGTTGAGCCCCGGCGCGTCCACCTGCGGCGCATTGCTCGCCTGCCCGAAATCCCCCGCCGCGCTGCTGCTCGGTGCCCCAGGTGCCATTGCCATTGCTGATCCCTCTCCCCGCGCGCAGGTTTGCCCCGCGACTTCGTGTCTTGCGAACGTTCACAATTCGCGCGCACATGTCAACTTGCAAGAGAGTGCGGCGGTTTTCCAGTGCGTATAGCAATGCAGGCGCACCTTGCGCGGGGATAAGATCCCGCCCTAGAAGCGTCGGCGATGAACGGGGGACCAAAGAGACGGCCGACATCCTTCGATGTGGCGGAGCGGGCGGGCGTCAGCCAGCCGACCGTCAGCCGTGCCCTGTCGGGCTCTCCCGCGATTGCCGAGGCGACCCGCCGCAAGGTGATCGAGGCGGCCGAGGCGCTGGGCTATTTCGTCGACGAGCGCGCGGCGCGGCTGCGGCGCGGATCGACCGGAACGCTCGCGGTGGTGGTGATCTGCCGCGAGGGCGACAGCGCGTCGAGCATCAATCCCTTCGCCTATGCCCTGCTGGGGAGCGTGTGCGTCGCCGCCTCGGAGCGCGGGTTCGAGACGCTGGTGAGCTTTCAGGCGCGCGCGGACGATTTCTTCGGCCATTATCAGGAACAGGGCCGCGCCGATGGCCTCGTGGTGATCGGCACCACCACCAATGCTCAGGCCTGGGAGTATTTCCGCGCGCTCGACGGCGAGGGGCGCAAGGTTGCCTATTGGGGCTCGCCCTTCGACGAGCTCGACTGGGTGCGATCGGATAACCGGGCGGCGGGCAGGCTCGCGGTCGAGCATCTGCTGGCGGCAGGCTACAAGCGCCCGTGCTTCCTCGGCGCGCTGAACACGCCGCAGGTGCAGTTCACCGAACGCTATGAAGGCTATGCGGAAGGCATGCGCGCCGCCGGGCTCGAGCCGAGCCTCGTGCCCACGGTCAATGCCGGCACCCGCGAGGAGGAAGGCCGCCGCGCCGCGCGCCGGTTGATCGAACGCGCCATGATCGAACAGGGCGATGTCGACGCGGTGTTCGCCGCCTGCGATGCCATGGCGCTGGGCGCGATCGAGGCCTTTGCCGCCGCCGATCTCGCGGTGCCGCAGCAGGTGGGGGTGATGGGGTTCGACGATCTGGTCGCGGGCCGCTTCAGCCGTCCGCCGCTCACCACCATCGCCCCCGATCCGGCCGAGGCGGGCGCGGCGCTGGTCGAGGCGGTGCTGGGCGAGGACGGCACCAATGCGCGGCGCCGCGTGCCGGTCAGCCTGATCGTGCGCGGCAGCACGGCGCGCTGAAAAACTGCTCAAGGGGGCGAATCCAGACCCCCTCTAGACCCCCCTTAGACCCCCCTTAGGGTCAAAAAGCAGGGGCGATGATCGATGTTTCACGTGAAACATTTCGGGGTTTGAGGGGGTGTTGCGGGCTGTCGCGCGATGCAGACCTCCCACCCCGCCTCCCCGCCCGGCCACCATAACATAGTGGTACTATTGGTGGCCGGGCGGGGAGGCGGGGCGGGAGGTCTGCGCCACCGAAGGTGGCCGCCAATCACCCATGCGCTCCGAACTCGTTGGCGATCGCGGTCGAGATCCTGAGGCTGAGGTCTTGCGCGGTGGCGATCGGCGTCATGAAGTCGCGTTCGATCGCGCCATAGCCCTCCTCGCCGCCGTCCGGATAATCGGAAGGCTCGTCGAGCGGGAAGTCGCGCGGCCCTGGAATGCGCACCGGGAAAGCGCGGCGCAACTGGGCCAGCGCCTCGTCGACGCGCAGGGTCAGCACCATCTCGATCACGTCGCGGCGGCTGATATCGTTGGCCCGGCTGAAGGCGGGAACGCCCACGGCTTTCAGGAACATATGCTGGAGCAGCGCGAGGCGCAGCGCCTGCAGCACGCCGATCCTGCGGCGCACATGCTCGCGGTTCTCATCGGGCGCCTCGCCGCCCAGCAGGTCGGTCAGCTTGTGGAACTTGATCGCATCGATCCTGAGGCGCGAGGCCAGGCGGCGGAACACGCCCGTCCGGTCATCGCCGACGAGATATTCGGCCAGCGCCGCGCAGGAGCCTGCGAGGTGATCCTCGGTGCCGCGATAGGTGCGGCTCGCCCAGTAGGCCGAGTTGAAAAGCTCGCCATAGGCCGCCACGGTCTTGATGCTGGCGAGCGCATTGGCGGCGCGCACCAGCCGCATGATCTGGCGCCCGCGCGGGGAATCGGTCAGCAGCGCGGCGATTTCCTCGCGGTTGCTGTCCGCCGCAGAGCCGATCCCGGCGATCACGTTGACGGGGTATCCGAGCTGCTGGAGGATCGCATTGTGCGGGATCGCGCGGATCTGGCGCAGGCTCATCTCGCGGTCGGCATTGATGTCGCTCTGGCGGCGCGAGACGCGGCTGCCGGTGGCGTTCAGGAACCCCAGCCCGAAGGCCGTCACCGCGCGCGCATAGGTGCGGCTCGCGAGGTGATCGCCCTGATGCTCCTTCACCGCGCGGTAGAAATCGAGGCTGAGGTCGGTGCGGTGGTAGAAGGGGTCGGCAGGCGCAGCCAAGTCGGTCTCGGCCGGCCGCAGCTCGGCGATGCGGGTGAGCGTCGCGAGCGCCAGTTCGGGGGTCGCGAAGAACAGATAGCCGTCGCCGCCCTGAAAGCTCACCTCGGGTTCCAGCCGGATGCCCGCACGCGCAAAACGCCGCCGCGCCCAGGGCGAGAGCGGCCATTCGATCCGGTCGCGCAGCGAGGCGGGATGGGCGCCGCGGCCCATGCTCTCGCCATGGGTGTTGAACACCAGCGCGGCAATGTCGCCAAGCCCGTTGGCCGCCATCGCCTCGGCGAGCCGCCCTTGCAGGCGTTCGATCGCAAGCGCGGCAGGAACCTGCCCCACGAACCGCCCGGCATCGGAAAAGCCGGTCTGCACCGCCACCCGCCCACGCGCCCGGGCATAGGCACGGTAAGCCGGCTCGGCCAGCAGCGCGTCGAGGAAGCGGCCGCCATGCTCCAGCGCGGTCTCGGTCTCGAACAGGGGCGAGACATCGACCTTGCCCTCCACCCCGAACAGCTTGGCGAAATAGAGCGCGGCGAGCACCGTGGCGGGCTGTTCGCACTCGGCCACCAGCATGCGGATCGGGGCGTCGGCGTCGATGTGCTTGAGGATCTGCGCCATCGCCAGAAACTGGCGGATCGCGGTCGAGCTTTCGGTCGCGAGCGCGGCGAAATTGGTGCGCAGGGGCGTGGCCTCGTCCACCAGCTTGCGCAAGGTGGCGATGGCGCCTTTGCTGGCAAGGTCGATCGCCTCGTGATCGCCAAGCCGGCGGCGCACCGCATTGTGGAGCTGCTTGGCGTTCACCCGGAAATGGATCCACCCCATGCCCAGCCCGTCCGCCCGCATCGCCGCGGCGAGCGTGAGGAGACGGGCCGCACGGGCGGGCTCGGCAGTCCGGGCTTCGTCCTCCAGCGCTGCGATCAGCGGGGCGAGCGAGAGCAGGTTGTCGGAGCTGTGCGCGGTCAGCCGGTTGGCCGCTTCGGCGAGCGTGAGACCGCCCGACAGGTCGCCGGCAAAGTCCTCGGCCCGCGCGGCGGCGAAGGCTGTTGCCGGGCGCAGGGTCTCCAGCAGCGGGTGCGCGGGATCGAGCGCTTCTAGGCTCGCGGTGTAGCGCGCCAGCCTTTCGGCCTTCTCCTGAAGGCGGAAGGCGATCGAGGTGTGCCAGCCGATATCGGTGCGCCCGTCCATGTCATAGCCGACCCAGCTGGCGAAGCGGAACGGCAGCGGGCGCAGCGAGCGCCAGTCATCGGGCCAGCGGCGGCGGGCCTCTTCGAGCAGGCGGGCGACGATCACGTCGCGCGCGTCCTGCGCCCGCGCCATCGCGTCCATCGCCGCACGGTGTTCATGTTCGAGCGTGACCGCGCTGCGTGTGGCCGGGGCGGCGCACAGGCTGTCCTCGCCATCGCCCGAGGCCGCAGCAGCGACGGCCGCCGCCTGGGCCGGAGCGAGCAGGAAGGTGGGGTGCGCGGTGAAGACGGCGTGGAGCTGCGGGCGCTCCCAGCGGTCGCGGAAGGTCTCGAAATCCTCTGTTACGCTCACCGGCGCAGCATCGCTCGGCGCCAGCAGGCGGCGCAGCTTGCCCGCGCGGGCCTTGAGGCCATCGCATTCCAGTTCGGCCACCAGCGCGGCCATGTCGTCAAGGCTGATCTCGCCCCCTTCCAGCGCGCGCGAGAGATCGAGCGAGAGCTGGAACACCGGGTTGAACAGCGGGGTCTCGCGGGTGCGCTGGTGGAGCTCGCCGAGCCGCGCATCGAGCGCTGCGACGGTCTTCATGCGGATGCTCCCGGCGGGGGCAGGTGTTCGGCGGCAAAGGCGGCCGCCGCGCCGAACAGGCCGGGTTGCGGATGGACGATCAGCTTCACAGGGATCGAGGCCATCAGGCTCTCGAACCGCCCCTTGGCCTTGAACCTTTCGGCAAAGCCCGAGGCGAGCAGCGTGTCGCGGATGCGGTAGCCGAGGCCTCCGGCGATCACCACGCCTGCAAAGCCGCCCTGCGCCAGCGCGAGATCCCCCGCAACCGATCCCAGCGACAGGCAGAAGCGATCGATCGCGGCGGCGGCAAGGCTGTCCTCGCCGCTGGTGCCGAGGGTCCAGATTTCGATCGCATCGCGTTCGGGCACGCTGCGGTGTTCGAGCGCGGCCAGGGCCTGATAGATGTCGACGATGCCGGGGCCTGCCACCACCCGTTCCACCGAGACGCGGTTATGGCGGCGGCGCAGGCGGGCAAGGATCGCGTCCTCGATCGAATCGAGCGGGGCAAAGTCGATATGCCCGCCCTCGGTCGCCTGCACGCGGTACTGGTTGCCCGAACGCCAGAGGTGGGCGACTCCTAGCCCGGTGCCCGGGCCGATCACGCTGATCGTGCCGTCGGTTCCGAGGGGTTCCTCGGGCCCGGCAAGGTGCAGGAACTGGCTGTCGTCCGCCCGCGCCACGGCATGGGCGACCGCGGCAAAATCATTCACAAGGGTGAAATGCTCGACATCGAGCTTTTCCGGGATCAGCGCCGGGCGGATGATCCACGGATTGTTGGTGAAGCGGATCACCGGATTGAGGTTGCCGGGGCTGCCGACCGGCCCTGCAATCGCCATGCTGACCGCAGCGGGCAGGGTACCGCCCTTGCGCTCCCGGAAGGCCTCCCACGCGGTCTGGAAACTGGCGTGATCGGCGGTGTGGAGCGTCTCGGGCTCGTCCAGCGTGATGGCACCGTCTGCGGCGATGCTGGCGATGGCGAAACGCGCATGGGTTCCGCCGATATCGACCGCGACAACTTCGTGCATATTCGTCTCCCCCGCGAGGCTGCCGGAGACGTTAGCAGGCGGCGCGCGGGATTCCCACGCGCCGCATACTTATTCAGATGTTACTTGGTCTCGACGCCCATTTCCTTGAGCAGGCGATGCGCGCCGTCGACCTTTTCCATGGTCCACAGCATGAAGCGGCTGTCGACGTGGATGGTGCGGTTGATCTTGGGATCATACATCCAGTCCGACACCACACCTTCGATCGTCCCGTCGAAGGCCAGGCCGACGAACTCGCCGCGGGCATTGAGCGTCGAGGAGCCTGAATTGCCGTTGGTGATGTCGACGGTGGAGAGATAGTCGACCGGCAGCGTGCCCAGTTCGGGCGCGGCCCAGCGACCGTAATCCTTGGCCTTGATCAGTTCGATCATCTTATCGGGCGCGTCGAACTCGCCGCGGCCGGTGTGCTTGGCGACGATGCCCTCGGCGGTGGTGAAGGGGGTCCACACCTGTCCGTCGACGGTCTTGCCGGTCACATTGCCATAGGTGAAGCGCAGCGAGCCGTTGGCGTCGGGATACATGGTCTTGCCGAGCGATGCGGCATAGGCAAGGCGCGCTTCCATGACGGTCGAACGAGCCTTCTGCACCCGGCCCGAACGCTCCTTCTCCGCCGCTTCATTGGCCATCGCCTCGTCATAGGTGGCAACCGCAAGCTGGATGAAGGGATCGCTCGAGGCCTTGAAGTCGGCCACCGACTTGCCCATCCATTCGAGCCGCTTGGCGGTGTTGGCGAGTTCACTGCCGGCGTAGAGCGAAGCGAGATCGCGGCCTTCCATGAAGGCATCGAAGCTCTTGTTGCGCTTGTCGGCAGGAAGGGTGCGGTATTCGGCAATGCCGTCCGCCCACAGCGCCTGATCGATCGGCTGGACATAGCGCCGCTCGATGCGCTGCATGCCCTGCGTCATGAAGGCGCGGTCGCGCTCCTGATAGCCGGGCTCGCGGCTCTTGTCGGGCTTGGCCTGCTCGTTGGCCCAGCGGTAGAGCGAGCGCGCCGCGCCGTAGAGCTGGCCGCGGCCGAGCATCCCGCGCTTGGCATCGGCGAGCGCTTCGGCGTTGCTTTCGGCAACCAGCTTGTCGAGTTCCGCCAGCGCCGCGCCATAGGTCGCCTCGCGCCCCGGATCAGCCTTGATCCATGCGCGGAAGGCCGCCTCTTCGGCCTGCTTCTTTTCCACCAGCGAGATCGCGTCTGCACCGGCCATCTGACCGGCGATCTTCTTCTCGTAGTTCTCGATGCCCTGCAGCGTGGCGGCATAGGCGATCGTGGCCGCCTGATTGCCGGCGGTCAGCTCGTCGATGCGGTTGCCATATTCGGTCAGCATCGCCTGCTGGTAGGGGTAGAGCTCCTCGTAATAGAAGCGCGCCTCGTCAGCCGAGCGCAGACGCTCGGTGGTGCCGGGGAAGCCGGCGACCATGATGAAGTCGCCATCCTTCACGCCCTCCTTGGCGATCGGCAGCCAGGCCTTGGGCTTGAACGGCACATTGTCCTTGCTGAAGGCGGCCGAAGAGCCATCGGGCGCGACATAGGCGCGGTAGAAGGAGAAATCGCCGGTGTGGCGCGGCCACATCCAGTTGTCCTTCTCGCCGCCGAAATTGCCGACCCCGCCCGCGGGCGCGTAGACCAGGCGCACGTCCTTGATCTCGAGCTGCTGCTGGAGCCAGTACTGCTGCCCGCCGAAATAGGCGCGCACGTCGCAGCGGCGATTGGCCTGCTTCTCGCACGCTTCGATCAGCGCGGTGCGATTGGCCTGCAGCCGATCATAGCGCGCGCGGCCTTCAAGCTTGTCGGCGCCCTTGAGCATGTCCTTGGTGACGTCGCGCAGGTCCTCGATCACATAGACCCGGCTGCCCGGCGCTGCCGGCAGTTCGTCGCCCAACTCCTTGGCGAGGAAGCCGTTGGTCAGATAGTCGTTCTCGGGGCTCGAATTGTACTGGAGCGAGCCGGCCACGCAGTGGTGGTTGGTGGCGACGAGGCCTTCGGGCGAAAGGAAGGCAGCCGAACAGCCGCCCAGCGAGGCAATCGCGGTCAGCGGCGGGCGCTGGAGATCGCCGAGGGTCTTGGCGTCGAGTTCGAGCCCGGCGGCCTTCATCTGATCAGCGATCGCGCCGGTCTGGCTTGGCAGCCACATGCCTTCATCGGCCAGCGCTGCGGCCGGAATGAAAATGGTCAGGGCACTGGCCCCCGCGAGCAGGAAAGTCTTTTTCACAAGCATCACCCTGTCATGGCGCTCGGCCCTCGCTGGGGCGATTGCGCGTGTTGTCGCCCGGGCGGGCGGAAGCCGCGCTGTTAGGCCACTTGCCCGCCTCGTGAAAAGGGCGAATCTGGCCTATCGACGCCTTGTTTCTGCACCGGATTGAGAACCAGCAACAAACGCGCCGCTCCAGTCCCTGCAATCGGGGGCGAGCGATGGATGGCCGGACGCTCGGTCGCGAGCTTGCCCTTGAACAATCCGACATCGAACGCGACCATGCGGTTGATGCGCTCCGGCTCGCCGCCGCTGGCAGCGATGCGGCTGACTTCGCTATCGTCCAGCCAGTCCGTCCCGGCGCCGGCATAGGTGGTGATCAGCCGCGCGCTGACATAGTCGGCGTGGAACTTGCGACAGGAATCGGTGCGCACCACTTCCAGCCGCAATTCGATCTGCGACAGGTCCATCGCTGCGCAGAACCGGCGGGCAAGCAAGGCCGCATCGGTGATGAGAGCTTCGAACAATTCGGGCGCGGCAAAGCCGCTTGCCACCAGCGCATCCATCAGCCGAGCGGGAAGATCATCGGGCGTAGTCTCGAACCGGATATCGGCGGGCTCGCCCCCGGTCAGCGGCGCGAAATCGGCAAAGGGCGCGCGTTCCCAGATCGCAAGATTGCAGTCCGGATCGCGGGTCGCATCCAGCACATCAGGCGAATCCGAGACCCGGGAAGAGCAGGTGAGCAGGAGGGGCATCGCGGGCTTGTCCAGATAAAGATATAATATCACATAACCTAACTGCAAGGCGCGGGGCTTGCAAGCGCCACGTTTTCGCGCCTGGGCTTGGGGGTTCGAAAAGGTCACTTGCGAATGATTATCATTTCCGTCATGAGGCGCCCGACACATCCATTCATGCAAAGGAATCCCGCCCGATGAACAGCAAGCTCAAGCTCTGGACCCAGCTCGGCCTCGGCACCGCCATCGCGGGCGGCCTGCTTGCGGCCTGCGGCGGCGAAGCTGGCGGCGGCGAGAACGGCGGCGAGGCTGGCGGAGAAGCGGCTGCGGTCGCACCCGGCGGAGAAGGTGAAGGCGGGACCGGCGAAGGCGAAGGCGGCGGCGCTGCGGGCGGGGAAGGCGAGGGCGGCGTTGCCGTTGCCGATGCCGCCACCGATCCGGTCGCCTATGGCACCGCGCTTGCCGTGACCGAAGCCCATGTCGTGGCCGCTCGCGATGCCTTTGCAGCGGGCAAGAAGGATGCGGCGGCCGAAATGTTCGCGCACCCCGCCTCCGAGGTGCTGGTCGCGATGGACCCTGTCTTTGCCAAGCTCGGGGTCAAGGACTTCAAGCCGCTGCTGACCGATGCCTCGGTTGCGGTGATCGACGGCAAGAGCGCGGCCGAAGTGAACAAGCACTATGACGCGATCATCGCCGCGCTGCGCGGTGCGGCGGCCAAGGCGCCCAAGAGCGAGGCCAGCGAGGCCAAGGTCGCCGCCGCCGTCATCGCCGACCAGATCGAGCGGGCCAGCACCATGTATCGCATCGCCGGCAAGGGTGACAGCTACGAGCCCTATCTCGACGGCTATGGTTTCGCCCGGGTGGCCGAGAGCGCCTTTGCCCGCAGCGGCAATGCCATCAAGGGAGAGAACCCCGCGCTCCACGCCGGCATCACCGCGGCGCTGGGCGTGCTGAAGCAGGCTTACCCGGGCGCAGCGCGTCCGGCCAAGCTTGCGGTGGAACCGGGTGCGGTTTCGGCGGCATCCTCCAAGGTCATGCTCGCCGCCGGCAACTGAACCCGAGCGCGGCTGCTCCCCCCTCAAGCCGCCATCATCGGGCGCAGGCTTGTGCAAATGCGACAAAGGCGCCCAATCCCCGCGTCTTTGGCGTAAGGGCGCTTGTGTTTACCGGCTGCCGCTGTAGGTTTGCAAACATACGAGGGGTCGTTCAGGCCGGGCATCTGCATGACGCCAAAGCGTCAGCTGTTCCGGCTGGAAAAACATGAGTGTTTTGATGCAGGTGATCCGTTTTGATCGCCCTGCTGGGTGAACGGTCTGGGGGGAAAATTGTCGGTTACAAGCCAAGAACCGCAAGGTTACGTGCAAGCTGATTCGCGCGGATCAGGCCGCGTTTTTCCCGGAACCCCGGCCCGTGCTCTGTGGCGCGGCGCCGCCTCGGCGATGGCGTTCGGACTTGGCGCGATGCTGGTGCCGGCCAGCGCCGCGTCAGCGCAGGTGCAGATAACGCCGCCTAACCGGTCCGACCTCGTTCCGCCCGAACTGCGCCGCGAAGAGCAGCGCCCGACACTGACCATCGATGGCGATTTCGAACGCCCGCCCTGCGCGCTCGACCGGCCCGAATTCGCCGGCATCAAGTTCACGGTCGCCGGTGCGCAGTTCAACGGGCTGGACCGTGTGCCGGGGCTTTCCCTCGAAGATGCTTTCGCCAGCTACAAGGGCCGCGAGGTGCCGGTTTCGGTGCTGTGCGACATCCGCGCCGAGGCCAATGCCATCCTGCGGCGGCAGGGCTATCTCGCCACGGTCGAGATTCCCGAACAGAGCCTTGCCGACAACACCCCCGATTTCAATGTCGTCTTCGGCCGCCTGACGTCGGTGCGCGTGCGCGGCGATGCGGGCCCTTCCGAAAAGATCGTGGCGGGCTATCTCGAAAAGCTCACCGCCCAGAGCGTGTTCAACACCAATCAGGCTGAACGTTACCTGCTGCTGGCAGACGATCTGCCGGGCCTCGATGTCCGCCTTTCGCTGCGTCCGGCAGCGGGCGGCGCGCCGGGCGATCTGGTGGGCGAGATCGCGGTGATCCGCCAGCGCGCGATGGTTGATCTCAATATCCAGAACCTTGGCTCGCTGGCGATCGGCCGTTTCGGCGGCGTGCTGCGCGGCGAGGTCTATGATCTGACCGGTCTGGGCGATCGCACCTCGGTGGCGCTGTTCAGCACGCTCGATTTCGTCGAACAGCAGACCGTGCAGATCGGCCATGATTTCCGCGTCGGCAGCGAAGGTATGCGGCTTGGCGGGCAATTGACGTGGAGCACGGTCAATCCCTCGGTCGGCCTTGCGGGGATCAACGTCGATTCCAAAACCTGGTTTGCCAGCGTCTATGCCAGCTACCCGCTGATCCGTAACCGGCGCTACAGCCTCTTTGCCGATGCCGGGTTTGACTATGTCGATCAGGACGTATCGCTCAATGGTTTCGGCCTGACGCGAGACCGCGTGCGGATGGCCATTGCGCGGCTTTCGGGCGATATAGCCGATCAGCAATCCGTGCTGCGGGCGGGTGGCTATACGCCCTACGAGCCCAAGTTCCGGCTGCGCTACGGCGTGGAGTTGCGCCAGGGGCTTGATGCCTTTTCCGCCAGCCCCGATTGCCGTCCCAATCTGCTGGCCTGCCTGTTCGGCGGTGCTGCGCCGCCAAGCCGCATAGAGGCCGATCCCACCCCGCTGCTTGCCCGGGTCAATGCCACGGTCGAGTATCGCCCGGTTCCTAAATTCACGTTGGCGCTGACCAATCAGGCGCAGTTTACCGGCGACGCCTTGCCGGCCTTCGAGGAACTTGCCGCAGGCAGTTTCTCGATCGGGCGCGGCTATGATCCGGGCGCGGTTTTGGGGGATAGCGGCGTGCTGTCCTCGTTCGAGATGCGCTACGGCTCGCTTGCCCCTTCCAGCGTGAATGGCTGGGCGCTGCAACCCTATGTGTTCAGTGATGTGGCCTTCGTGTGGAACGAGGACCCGAGCCGCAGTCCGACCAATCCAGACAAATTGTGGTCGGTCGGCGGCGGTTTGCGCGTCGCCTGGGGCCCCGGCCTGCAGAGCGATGTGCTGATCGCTGTACCGCTCGAACGCCCTGACCTTGCCCCGACCCGCGGCGATGTGCGCCTGATGTTCTCGCTGACTGCCCGTCTGCTCCCCTGGAGATTTTGAGATGACCGATCCGATCCGGAACCGTTCGCTTCTGCTGCTGGGTTGCTGCAGTGCTGCACTGGCGCTTGCGCTGGCCATGGCGCCGCAGGATGCGCAGGCTCAGGGCATTCAGGCGAGCGGGAATGTCGTGTTCGGCTCGGCTGAAATCACCGACACAGGCCCAGCCGAAACCACAGTCGATATGTTCGCGCCGACTACGGTTATCGACTGGATCCCTACCCAGGACAACAACGGCAACGCGCTGCCCTTCGTGCCGACGGGAGGCACGGCATTGTTTCAGGCCAGACAGTTCACCGATTTTGCGGTTCTCAACCGGATCCTGCCCCAGCCCAATGGCAACATCGTGGTGATCGACGGGGCGGTGCTGTCACGGGTGCTTGATGCCACCGGCAACCCCGCCGCGGGCGGCTTTGTAGCCTTCTATTCCCCGACCGGTATCCTAATCGGCAACAATGCGACCTTCGATGTCGGCAAGCTGTTGCTCACCACGCTCAACACCACGGACACCGGTTTCCAGAACTTTGCCGAATTCGGCGGCAATCTGGCGCTGACGGGGGCGGCGGGGTCGACGGCGCGGATTCAGATCCTGTCTGGTGCGCGAATTGCTGCCTCGCGCGATAACGCCTTCTTCGCGGTGGTCGCCGCCGATATCGAGATGCGTGGCAGCGCGCGGATCAACGGCAGCCATGCCTATGTCGCCGGCGAGGTGGTCAACCTCCAGTATTCTAACGGCCTGTTCAACATCTCCATCCCCGTCGGCACGGCGGCGGCGGGCGAAGTTGTGACGGTGAACGGAAATGTCGGCGGCCCGGCGAGCACGGGCACGGGCGACAATCACATGATCATCGGCGTCGCGCGCGCCGGGGGCGATCCCATCAGCATGCTGTTCAGCGGCAATCTCGGCTTCGATCCGGCGGCGAGCGCGGGAATCGTCAACGGCGAGATCATCCTGTCGGCCAACCACAATGTCTTCGGCCGCTTCGTCGATGGCGGTTCGGTGAGCGACGGGCTCAATGCCGAGTTCGGCGCCAATTCCGCGCTGACCAATGTGCGGGCGGATATCTTCCTCCAGGATTTCAACGTCACCAGCAGCCTGCTGGCGAGCGGCACCCATCTTACCCGGGCAAGCGCGATCAATACGGCAAGCTCGGTAGCGGGCAATCTGCTGCTGGTCGGCCGCCAGACCGCCGAACTCACCGCCAACAGCAACCGGGTGCTCACAGTGTCGGGCGATGTGCTGGTCTCGGCGCAGGATTACGGCGTCGTCAGTTCGGGCCTGCCGGACATCAGCGTCATCAACGCGCAGGGCGGTGCGGCGCGGGTGCTGGCCCAATCGGGCAGCACCATCAATATCGGTGGCAATGCGCTGGTCACGGCCGATGCCTATGCCGGCGCGGACGCTCTCAACCGGATCGTCGGCAGTGCGCGCGGCGGAACGGCGCAAATCCATGCCAATGGCGGCACGATCAACATTTCGGGCTTTACAACAGTCAACGCCAATGCCGTCGGCGCTCCGATCAACGACTTGTTTAGCGGCGCGGATTCGCGTGGAGGCTCGGCTGAAATCCTTGTCGATTCCGGAGGCGACATAAGAATCGACCAGAACGTTGAGGTCAATGCCAACGCATTTGGCGCGAACGGCTCGCTGTCCGGCCCGTCAAGCGTGTCTAACGCCTATGGCGGGTCTGCGGAGTTCAACCTTTCCAATACTGGTTCAAGCCTGACAATCGGGGGGCAGGCGACAGCGCGCGCCAGCGCGCGGGGCGGAAGCTCGAACAACAGCGGCGCCGGATCGATTGGTGATGCAGGTTTGGCAATTGCCAACATCAGCGGTGCAGGTTTGATCCGAGTGAATGGAGGTATGACGCTTGAGTCGGCTGGCTTCGGCGGCGTCAATTCCGGCGGGATTGGCGGTATTGGCCTTGGAGGGCGCGCGTCGGCGGCAGTTTTCTCTGGGGCCGGCACCATCGAGATTGGGCAGGATTTCAACGCTCAGGCGTCAGGCAATGGCGGCAGCGGAGTAACCGGCGGTGACGGAACTGGAGGGATTACCGGAGCAATTGCTGAAACCGGAACCGTCACTATCGGCGGATCGGCGCAAGTTGGAGCGATTGGATTTGGCGGTGGAGCATTTTTCGACTTCGGCGGTAATGGCGGCCTTGGTCGGGCGGGCACCAGTTTTCTCCAGGCGACAGGCAATCTGACCCAGACAGCATCTCTCTCAGTTGCCGGTAATGCCTCCATCTTCGCTGACGGGGTCGGCGGTGCCGGGGGAGCGGGCAACGGCGACAACATCGCTGCGGGACGAGGCGGGGACGGCATCGGCGGGCAATTCACCGTTCCCAATCAGGCGGATTCCACCTTTCCAAACGGCGCCTATATCCTCGCAGG
>Ga0315904_10003270_pt1 | contig 24041 bp, 34 predicted proteins | sample LakEriMetagenome_6_FD_203529 | JGI IMG/M metagenome (GOLD analysis project Ga0315904, IMG submission 203529) | Freshwater fungal communities from buoy surface, Lake Erie, Ohio, United States - Buoy 12 MA120 | ecosystem: Environmental > Aquatic > Freshwater > Lake | place: USA: Lake Erie, Ohio... | reverse complement strand
GCTACGCTAACAATATAGAAATAGCCATCTGTACCTACTCCTGATGTAATAGTAGGATTATTTGTGTTGGCGTTCCAAGTACCTTGGTACTGTAGTCCTCCAATAAGGTCGTTGATCTGACCTTGAAGTTTACCAAACGCAGTAAGGATGCTATCGGTAGCTACTACTGTAGTACCCGATACACTAAGTCCTGTAAGAACCTTACCTGTAACAGCAGAGTTACTGAGCGTGACACTTGCTGCGCCCGGTCCACTTGCTGTAGCTTCTCCTGTTAAGGAAGTAATATAGTTGCCCTGAGCTTGGTACTGAGGAATGTTAAGCACGTTGGATACCAACGAAGCAGCTCCTGAAGTACCTGTAGTTGTCAGAGATGTAATTCGATTATCATACGCCTCATCCCACTCAGCCTGTACAGCATTTGTTGGAAGACTGTATCCCGATGCAAAAGTGAGTGCAAGCGTACCACTTGAAGTAACAGGGTTGCCACCGATGGCAAAGCCTGTGGGTACAGTCATATTCACACTCGTCACCGTACCCACACTCCAAGACCTATCTGCACTCAAGTCATAAGACGTACCATTAATGGTCAGTGTTCTGCTCTGAGGCGTATATGCTGTGGTATCTACAATCAGCGTACCATTTGAGGATGATGTCCTCAAAATACCGTTGGTGGTATATCCAAGAAACTGAATACTTAAGTCAGAGTTAAATGAAGCGGTATAATTACCACCATTCACCTCAATCATCACCTTACCACCTACGTTATAGTTGGCAAGTGTAAGTCTGCTTTCTGCTGTATTATAGTAAAGTGCTCCACTTCCTGAACCCATAGCAGTCAGATAAAGCGAAGGAACGATTGGAGAGTCGGCAAATGTCTTAACACCACCAATAGTCTGTGCTACTGATGTGATAAGTCCACGAGCAGAAGCCGATGCACTTGGTATATTGAATGTATGTACAGTGCCTGCGCTTACAATATTAAAGTCAGTACCTGTTGTGCCGGTGGCAAACGTCTGATTTGAAGAAAGCGCAAGCCCATTAAGGGTCCTTGTTAAAGGCACATACCTCAAATCAAGATCAACACTTGCAAGTCCTGTAACGTGACCAAACGTGTCAAGGGTTACATCTTGAATAACGGTACCGCCTGTGTTGTCTACGCTTGTTTGAGAGGAAGTATCAGCGTGGCTAATCGTTCCTGATGTGGTAATAGTACCTCCATCAAGACCGGACCCCGCAGTAATTGAAGTGACGGTGCCTACGCTCCAAGTGCGGTTTGCACTAAGGTCGTAAGTCGTGCCATTGATGGTAAGCGTGATAGCTTGGTTTGCCGGAGTATATCCAAGAAGCGTAGCAATAGTTGCGCTCTTCCAAAGCCCAACAGTAGTATCACGATAGAGAACGCCGTTGTTTACATAAGGCGTTGGTGCCACATCGTGTAGCTCCTCAAGCTCATAGCCGTTATCAACTTTAACGTATATCTTACCATTGTTTGCGTGAGCGTACTCTACGTATCCAATAATAACAGTGTGTTGGGGGGCTGATGGTTTAATATTAGTAATAGCACCCGGTATGGTTGGACTTAAATAAAGAACACTACCATCAACCCAAGTCTCACCTTGAAGATTACCTGTAGTATTTACATTGATAATCTGACCAATGTTTACAATAAACCCTTCCTGATTGGTTGATATGTCTTCACATACCAATCCAAGTGTAGATGCACTATTAGGGTCATTGTTAGCCTGAGCTAATGCAACAGCAAGTCTTTGCCCCTGCGCACCTGCAACCCTTACAGCTTGATAAGCTGTTCTTGATAGATTACCTCCTGTGCTATTACGGACTCTTGCAACAATAGTCTCTCCAATTGGAAGATTGTAAGTATTGCCCTTAAGAGAAAGACGAATAGTTCCTTCGGTATTATCCCACCACATAACTCCTTCAGCAGAAGGAATGTTGCTGCTCGATGGATTGAATCTAACAAAGTCAGTAATCAATCCATACGTTCCGAGGTTAACATCTTGTGTTGCGCCTGTGTACGGAACATATCCCGTAAGCACAGAACCGTAGTCAGGAATATTCAATACCCCTGTTAAGGTGGTATATGTTGCAGGTCCTGATGTTCCTATAGTAGTAAGACTGATAGCTGCACGAGCTCTCGAATCTAAGTAGTATAAATTAGTGCCCTCAGTAACAAGGGTCGTTGAATAATCACCTGACTGAGCTATAACAGCCCCTGTTCTTCCGAACACACTTGTCACCGGGGCGGTATCGTAATCAGTCCAAGAAGCAGTGATGGTTCCACCGTCCTGCTGATTTAATGTTAATGTCTTTGTGGTTGTACCGGTCACTGCAGCAGATACAATAGAGTCATTGTAGGCTGTAGTCCAATTCGATTGTACTGCATCTGTAGGAAGTGAATAGCCTGCAGCAAAAGTCAGCGCAAGCGTACCTGCTCCCGTCACAGGATTGCCTCCAATAGCAAATCCCGTAGGCACACTCATATCTACCGAAGTAACAGTACCTACTGACCACGTGCGGTCAGCGGACAGGTCATAAGCTGTACCATTAATGGTAAGCTGTCTTGTTGTTGGTACTGCTCCAATATCGGAAAGCACTTCGGAGCCTGTCCTGTACTTTACTACCCCTAAATCTGATACGAGGAACTTGTCCGTGTCACTGACAGCATTGATAATGCTGTCTATGTACAGGTCACCCTCAATCGTAAGTTTATGTCCTGTATCAATAAGCCCATCACCAATAATGGTATTGCCGTTTTGGAAAACTCTTGATACCTGAATGTTATTTATCTCTTGCGCTATGTTGCCATCAGTATACTTATGGATGGTGGACCTTGGCGAACCAAAGTTGTTCATCTGAATAGTGTAAGCATACGCTACACCATTGCTATTTGCAAAAGTTACTGCCCCACCCGAAGCACTATTATAGTGAAATGTAAAAAGATCAGACGCATACGATAGCGGACTGTCCATCAAAGTAGTAAGCCCACTCCACATCGGTAGGTAATACACCGTACCTGTACCCGTAACAGGGTTTACAAGTGCATCCTGCTTGTTATTAAAGGTATTCCAATCGGTAGAGCTCAAATATCCATTTGAGCTTACACCTGACTGCGTAATACCTATTGTGCCCGTAGAGGTAATCGTCCCACCTGTAAGCGGTGCTGTGGTATCAATCTGCGTAATCGTACCAACAGACCACGATCTATCAGCACTAAGGTCATAAGCGGTACCATTGATGGTTAACTGCCTTGTTGATGGTACACCACCAAGCCCACTTAAGGTATAATTAGGGATATTGAACTCACCTATCGTGTCATCATAGGTAGCAGCCCCACTGTTACCGATTGTTTTTAAGCTAATCGCCTCTCTTGCCCTTGTATCAGTGTAGTAAAGGTTCGTGCCTTCCGCAATATCAGTAGTTGTCAGTACAACAATCCCAACTTTACCGTTCACAGACACTACTGTGTCGGTATTGTCAACCTGCTGCCACGCAATACCGTCAAAAATCGCCCAATCTCCTACGTTCCAATCGGTAATTCCATCAAGATCGGTACTACCTGCTGTACTTACCACATAGTAGTAACCCTTTGTACCCACTCCACTCTGCAGAAATGGGTTGTTGGTAGCCGCGTTCCACGTTCCTTGGTACTGAACACCACCAACAAGACTATTAATTTGGTTTTGAACCTTACCAAACGCCTGCAAAATGGTATCTGTAGATGAAACAGAGCCTCCTGTTATGGTAAGACCCGTCAAAACTTTGCCAATCACCGCTCCATTGTCGAGCATTACAGTAGCTACACCCGGTCCTGAAGCTGTCGCCTCACCGCTAAGCCCCGTAATATAGTTGCCGGCAGGCTGATAAACAGTTGAATCAAGCGTTCCATCAGCTTTTACGAACTGAGTGGGTAGTCCACCCGGTACAATAAAGGATGATGCCGTGATTGTATGTATTCCTAAGTCAACATCTTTTGTTGCACCTACGTAAGGGACATAGTTATCAGCTATGATAAGGTCAGTAATATCTCCAATAGAGAAGTTTTTCGTCTCATTGAGATTCTCTACGTCTGTACCGATCAATAGATCGTTCATCGTAGGGGTCGATATTATAGGGTAGGTACTTATCCTTGCCATTACTGAGTATTTTTCTTCACTGCACTACCGAAATAATAACCAAAAATGGAAAGCACAACGCCTTCCGCTATCCCTATCAGATGTATAAATAGTTCTTTATTTTCTTTTGGTATATCAAGGTAGACAATGGCGTAAACAATGAAAACAAAAACGCCTAATCCAATTAGCCCGGTTAGCGTAAATAAAAAATCAAACTTACCGGTCTTTGCTATCTCAACCTCACGAGTACGTGCAGACTCTCTATCACGCACCTCAAGCTCATACAACTCCTTAAGTTGCTGATGCGCCATCTCTTTATCAGCAGGACTTAATTCAGGAGACTTGTCTACTAAATTTTTTACAATGCCTAAGACACCCGAGTCAGGAAGTAAGTCACCAACCTTGCCCAAAATATTTGGAGCCTTGGTCTTAAGAAACTGACCAAGCTTGGTGTCTTTAAACTTCTTCTTCTCGTTCATACTTTCAAGTATTGTGTCTTGCCATTTACTTTAACTGCTTTTAAAACTTGCTTGCGATTATGCTTCGCATTATAAGACACGTGAACCCAAGCAGGTTCAGCATCTGTTCCAAACTCCCATATCACTTGGTCAAACTCAAGATTATCTTTAATGAAGTTAAACATCTCGTGGTTTCTCCCCTCCACCTGAAGGTCCGCCGCTTGACCAAAGCAGTGCTGTGAAGTTCTGCTTCCACCAATCAACGCATTGAGCGAAGGGGCTCTATATCCGGAAGATACATTGATTGTACAAGCCATCTTATCACGAATGGGCTGAAGAACTTTTTCGCATAAGATGCGCAAGTTTTCAATATGCTCATCAGTAGGCTTGTTCGCAATTCCTTTGCGAATAGCAGATGGACTGAATGTCATCTCTTGCAGAGAAAAGTTTTCGCTTAGCTTCATTTTATTAAAATATCAATGATTACTTTTAATGCTCCAAGACTAACAAGCGTTACTAAAGCGTAGAAATACGCCTTGTATTTTTTTATCTCAGCCTTGAGCGCATAGACTTCACGCTTCATATTACGCAAGTCTCCAATCATACCACTTGAATCCTTATCAATAGGATTACCGGATAAGATATGATACATATCAGTGACCATAGCTTTCACCTCAGCCATATCTTTTTTCAGCGCGTCTAACTCTGCTGCCATATAATCAAGCCTGTTGTTTTCTTGCGGGTTCATCTAACTTGTATTGTAATTGCAATTACCATAATGCAATAATGTTATTTGCGTTTGTAGTTGATGCGAACACTCTAATTACCTGTACGGGAAAGAAAGTGCCATTCGGTACGTTTGTGAAAGTGATGTCATCACCCGCTGCAGTAAGTACACGAAGTGTACCTCCTGTGCCAACATACAGAACGCATCCCTCTACCTCACCATTACCGGGATTAGGAATGTCTACAGTATCACTCTTGGTGACAGCAGCAGCACGAGCAGGTTGTAGTTTTTGATATGCCATTTTAATTTGTTTTTTTATTTTGTTGATATGGGAACGCACGGTTTAATGCGTCACGTCTTTTTTTACAACCACAATCTTTACCGGTTGCTTTAGCAACTGTTTCAACTACTTTCTTAATACCGGTAGCAGTTGTGATCTTCTCAATAGTATCTCCTAGTCCTTTACTTTTTTCCACGTTGCGCCATTTTTTGAAACTTAGTTTTGCCGTATTTCTTGCGACCTATAGAAGCAACAATGGCATCAGCCCTTTTGGAACTGATGCCTTGCTTCTTTTGTATTTTTTCTGATAGCTTACTAAACTTGCTCATCCTCAGATGGTTTTTCAGGCTCTATGCCTTCAACCCATCCTGCGAGGAATTTGAAGTCTTCGATGCCTTCAGTTGAAAAAGTAAATTGATAAAAATCAAAAGTTTCATCGAGTAGCTTCTTCATATCCTTCGCCATTGCCTTGATACCATCTTTAGTGAATTTGTATTCACCTTTTTCATTTAACTCTAACACACCATTTGATGCTGTGTAAGCGTGGTCAAGACGAATGTCTTCTCTCTTCTCGTTGTAATTTTCAAAAAGAGGTTTGATTTTCTCAGCGATCTTTTTAAGTTTCGCTTCTGTTTTGCTACCTTTTTCTGCAGGAGTCATATTTAGTGCACGCACTAAGTCTAATAACTCCGCATTTGTTCTGCTAACTTTTGTTGCCATTTGATTTGATTTTTAATTATTAAACAAATATACTAAACTTTAGAAACTCTTTTGCCCATTCCAACCCTACTCTTCTCAGCTTTTTTCGCTGCAAGCTTTGAGGGCGATATCTCACTCCTCGTCTTTGGTGTCTTCGAAGACACTCGCTTCGTTGGACGGCAGTATTCATTTTTACCACCTGCCCCACAAGCCTTACCGCTTTTGGTATCAACCCACTTCTCAGATTGCCACCTCTTTAGTGATGTACCCGCCTCTGTTCTACGAACAGAGTTGGATGCCTTCCTGCACTTAGCAATAGCTTGAGAAGCTCTCGCAGACGGGAACACATCATAGGATGCCTTTACTTTTCTATAGCAGGCGTCTTTCATTAGTATTTCCCTTTTCTACTTTTAGGAGAACTCTGCTTAGAACCACCCGGTCCTGCCCATAGGTTCTTACACGCCCAATAGCGTGCCGACAACTTGTTTGTTGCCGAGCTACACTTGTGGCGTGCTTTGAAAGAAGACCGTGCTGCTGCGCTGTAATTGTGCCCGTAGCCTTCGGCTCCGAAATGAATAAGCTTCTCTTGCCCGTTTGCACAGGCTTTCACCATTCGTTTCTTACCGGGACGATCTGAGGCAACAACACGGTTGCACTTCATCTTTGACTTGTTTGCCATTACTTCTTCTTTGCAGCTTTCTTCATAATAGCTTTCGCTACTTTCTTAGCAGCAGCCTTCTTTACTACCTTACCGGCAGCAACAGGAGCCTTAAGCATAGAAGAAGCAGGCAAGTTTGGTTTTGCTTTTTTCATCGCTTTTGATTTTTGTTGGTTAGTAATTATATCTTTTCCCTTAGTGACGATAACTCTTCCATCTTCAACATCAACTTTCATTGCTTCGCTTTTATCCTTAGCAACTTCGTTAATTAAATCTTTGATGATGGTAACTTCAGGCTTGTCCTCTTTTTCTTTCGCTCCAACAATGTGTTGAAGGATTCCAATCAGCGCCATTGAACTCGTAGCAACAAGACCAATCACAGCAGGCAGTACACTGCTCTCCAAAAACATAGAACTCACTACACCAATAAGCACAAGAAGTGTGATGTAGTTGATAGCGTTTTTTCCTAAATGCTTGGAAGCTATTTCTTTTGCCGACTCCATTGATTATCTTTGTTCACAAATATAATAAAATGAAATCAAATTTTGACGATTACTTGAAGTATTGGCGCGTAATCCGACAATATGTAAAAATCAAATACGATCTTTCACAGTCAGACCTTGATATGCTCCTGTTCCTTTACAGCGAGCAGTACTTCGGAAAAGATAAGTTTAGGGAGTTTGCAGAGATCGTTTCTTGGGATTCTCAACGATTTGACCGACTGCTAAGAGATGGATGGATTGAAAACTTTAGACCCCGTAAAGGTGGTGTCAAAGGACTATACGCCCTATCGTTCAAAGCCAAGCGGATGATTACCTCCATCTACAAAAAACTATCAGGAGAAGAAATCCCGATGACGGCTGAGAATAACCCAATGTTTAAAAAGAATGTAAAGTACTCAGATAAGGTTTACAGAAATATGATTAAGGCAATGAACGCCTCTATCAAACAGTCCAAGATTACAGGACAACTACAACATCACGTTCCTGAATGATGGTGAACTGCTCATCGTTAATGATCATCGTATAACTCTGCGCCTTGTCGTAGTACACTTCATCGCCGGAGGCAATGGAAAGGACCTCTGTGCCTGGGGTGATAACTCTCCCACGCTTATAGCGTAGTTGGTTGGTATCCTCTCCGGACAGGACAAGTCCGGAGGCTGTCTTTACCTCTTCATCAACATTAGAGATTACTATGTTCTTGCCGATTGCTCGCATTAGTTTCTTTTTTAGTTCCAAAATAGTATGAAAATATCATCAGTGTTAAAGTTTTAATTAAGTCAAACAGCTCAGCGTCTTGACTATCAGACAGTAACGGTACCTTAAAGGCTACAATCTTATCAACCACGTACACTCCAACAAGGGCTGTGAACACCAAAAGAATAAACTTTACGAGTATCTCCTTAGTGTCTTTGACAAAAATCTTATTGACAAAGTATAGGGCAGCAGCAATAAAGGCGATGGAGAGCACCACCGCAAAGATTGTCACCCATAAAACACCTGTACTAAACATTGTCTCTTTCTATTGGACTCCAATGCCCACACTTAGGGCATTCTAATAAATCACCGTGATACAACTCTATATGAAACTCAGTCCACTCAATCTTGCTCGCTTCAATAACAGCAAGCCACTTATAGCGGCACTGCTCGCACTCCATTGGATAGGCTACATTTTCCTCACCGACTCTCATAACTCCTTGCCATCGTAATGATCGCATTAGTCGATAGGATTGTAGTTGCTACACTAACTGCATTTTGAAGTGCGCTTCGTGTCACCTTCAGCGGGTCAATCACCCCCATCTTAATCAGGTCTCCGACCTCACGGGTTTTTACATTCAGCCCTTGCCCCTCTTTGATATCAACAGTATAGTAGCTTTCAGCTACTAATCCTGCGTTCTCAAGTATCTGCTCGAGTGGGGCACGTAGCGCCTCACTGAGAATGGTTGCTGCCACGTCCTGCTCTTCTTGGGTGATTTCACCCAATAGGTCATAGACTTGTACTTCGTACAAGGCTTTGCCACCACCGGGAAGGATCCCTTCTTCAAGTGCGGAACGCACCGCGTGCACGGCATCGTCAACCCTATCATAAAGCTCCTTCTGCTCAAGGTCAGTGTTTCCACCTACGTAGATAACACCAATGCCACCCGTAAGGGAGGCAATGCGCTCGAGCAGGTGGTCTCTGTCAGCTTTCTTCTTGGCAGTACGATGCGCTTCCCAAAGCTGCTGAACCCTTTCTTGAATCTTGACTTCGTCAATCTTCAAGTTACTCTTCAGAATCACTGTGCGGTCCCTACCAACCACCACCTTAGCAGCGTGTCCTAAGTCAGCGTATGTAATTTTACTTAGGTCATCGCCCGTTTTTTCTGAGAAATATGTAGCCCCAACACTGACCGCAAGGTCCTGCATCAGCTCGTGCTGCTTATACCCAAAGCTCGGAGGCTGCACCGCACATAGCTTCAGGTTGTTCTTCATTACGTTAGCCGCTAACGTGTTTACCACGTTTACGTGGCAGTTTGCCACAATAAGCAACTTCTTACCCTCTTGGATAATTGGCTTCAACACATTCTCAATCTGCAGAATGTTCCCAATCTCAACGTCAGCCACAAGCACCATCACGTCCTCAAACACACATTCGTCCCTTCCTTGGTCGTTTATAAAAAGTGGGCTCATATACCCCCTGTCAATTTTTAAGCCCTTGGTGGTCTCCGCATACGTGTCTGAGCTCTGACTACGCTCTACGGTAACAATACCGCTACGCCCCACATCCTTATACACCTCCGCAATAATCCGACCAATATCACGATCATTGTTGGCTGAAATGGAAGCAATGTCTACAAGCATACTGTTGGAAACCTTCTTACTGCGCCTGCGCAGCTTATCCACCACCTTTGTGGATATGTCCACCATCTGTCTGAGTACCTCCGTCCTGTTATGATGCGGCTTGATGTGAGCAATGCCACCCTCCACGAGCGCCTCGGTTAAGACAATAGCCGTAGTCGTACCATCGCCTGCTAATGTAGCCGTCCGCTCAGACGCCTCCTTCATCATCTTCACCGCAAGGTTCTCAACCGGGTCGATTAAGTCAACAGCCTTAGCCACAGTAACACCATCCTTCGTGACAGTAATACCGTGAGTGTGCTGAGGAGATTCAATAAGTACCGTGTTACCACTTGGTCCTAACGTGCTTTTCACCGCACCCGATATCTTTTTGATACCTGAAACCAATTTAGCCTGACCCGCTTCAGAAAAGAATAGCTCTTTAGGAGAATATTCCATTGGATTGAATTTGATTGTTCACAAAATTAATAATATCGGTTCAATATACCAAATAATAAATGGGTATGACAAGTTCTTCCTCCCCTATTATATATATATATTTACCTCCTTTTATTAAGAAATTTATGATTAGAATTCATTTTCAAAATCGACATAATCGACATAAATAATAATAATCAATTAGTTAGATGACACAAAAATAACATAGTATTGACAGATAATCAGGTAATATAAAAAGTAAGAGGGAAGAACCACAACTGTGACCCTTCCCCCTCTTAAGTAGACCTGTACAATTCTCGTCTAATCCTCTTTACCTTCTTTCATAGACTCAACCAAGTCAGCACGCATCTCAGCACGGAACATCGCCTCACTCATAGTGGCAATCTTCTCCTGCTTCTTGAGCTCCTTCTTGATACGAACAGCCTGCTGAATACCGGTAATACTATTAGGACGATTATTAATAAGCCTACCGTTCCGTATAGTTAAATCATCGTACATAACGTAAAGATACACATTAGATGATTTCAGTGTGGGGGTTATACCCCGGTTTTACGCTGACCGCCCCGATTCGGAAACGACTTTTTTTTTGAGGGGTGGGGGTACCTGTTCGCCTCCGTCTCATAGATTTTTTAGCTTTTTGCCTGCTACCGGTAAGCGCCTCCGGTCACCGGTAAATTAACCGGCTACCGGTACGCTCCGGACAGATTAGACAGCATAAGTCAAGCGCCCCGCTCCCCGCCCGCAGTGTCTTCAAAGACACAAAGAAAAGACAAAAGAAAGGCGGTAACCCTCCGCGCCCTGTTTGCCTCATTAAACAATATACAAGCGTTAGACGGAGGATAAACGATTGATGAACAGATGGGATTTGAGGGCAAAAAAAATTTTTTAAAAAATCTTTACTCACTTGATGAATTAGACAATAATTATACTATATTTGAGAAAATTTTAAACACACTATGAACAATCTACTACGTATTGAAGCCGATTTCCTCCGCAGGGCGGAGGTGGCTTCAGCCCTGCGCTTGCAGGAGGTGCGCACCATACAGCGCACGATTACTAACGCCAAGAAAAAGAAGTTTGAGCAGTCCCTTGCTTTGTCCAAGCACGTGAGTGAAGCCTTCGCGTGGTTCAAGTCCGTTGACGGGCAGGCGAAATTCAGGGAGGAGGGCATTTCGTGGACAGCGGAGGACTTCGGGCTGAAGGTCTTCGGATGGCAAAAATCGTTTTTTTATAAGATGGTGAAGGTGGCGCAACTGCCTAATGAGGTGGTGGCAAAGTACAATGAGCGGGCGGATGATATGGGTGAGGATTCACAGCGCTCGGTTGAGGAACTGCTGAGCTATGCAAAGGAGGTGGAACAGATGGGTGAAGCGGGTGGACAAGAGGCACAGCCCCGCCCGCAGGTGGTGCTGTCTTTATCCTTCAATCATCCTGAGGGCAAGGTAACGCTCAAGATTGATGATGCGGGTCAGGTGAAGGTGACAGGCGCTCAGGAGCACGTAAAGGAAGCTATTCAAATGTTAAACCAATTAAACTTTTAACTTATGGCGGGCATTATCTACAAACTAACAGGACAGCGTTCTCGTGGGGTAATAGCAAGTTACCACCAAAAGCCCTCCGCGCTTCACGTGGGCAAGACCCCGCACAGGGTTGACATTGCAGGGCTTAAGAAAGCGCAGCAGCGCGACCTTATCACCTTTGATGGTATTGAGTACACTTCAAGGTTCACCATCGGCTTTGAGATTGAGAAAAACGACTTACACAGGGGGGCGGTGCGTGAGTATGAGCTCCTGTGCGGGTTCGAGCGGGATGGGTCTTGCGGTTACGAGGCGGTGACCCATATCCTCCCCCTGCTCCCTGCTACCTCGTGGCGTACCAAGGTTTTTGATATGATGCACAAGGCTGAGAAGATTATTGATGACCGTTTTAGTGTGTCGGACAAGCGCTGTGGTGGGCACATTACCCTATCGGTGCAGGGGATGAGTGGGGATGAGCTACGTGCCAAGGTTCGCAAGAACTGCGGGGTCATCCTTGCCCTGTTCCGCAAGCGCCTGAACAATAAGTACTGCGGGGCAAACAGGCGGATGCAGGAGGGGATAGCAAGCGTGTTCAATTCCTATGGGCAAACCTATGACTATGGGCGCCACGATAATCATTGGAAGTATCAGTTAGCGCTCGTAAAAAATGGGTCAGCGGGCTATGATGCCAATGGCAAGTTACTTGAGTTTCGCCTCCCTTCTCGGGTGCAGTCGGTGAAGCAATTAATGAGGCGTTACGAGCTGTTCTATGAGCTCGTGAACTTCAGTGTCAATAACCCCAATGGAAGCCACGAAGCGTTCCTAAAGCGTGTGCGCCCCATCATCCTGAGTATGTACAATGGGGACGAGAATCTCACGAGCGAGGTGCTCCGCCTTTCCAAGCATTTTAGGGAGTTCATCCTCTCGGGTCGTATTCACCAAGACATCGCTCAATACCTTCAGTGAGGGGTGCGGGGCGGTGTCTTTAAAGACACTGCCCGCTGTCGGGGAGTGAGTGCTCCCCCTGATGAGCTCAAAAGAGCGAAACGGCAATAGGTGCGCAGGGCGTACCTATCCCCCATCGGAAACCATAAAAAAGTAACGCTATGTACATCCAAACTTCAGAGCGTGTGAGGGTGGAGAACTACCCTTACTCGTTCACGCTTCGCACCACCCTGTTTGACTCAATGGAGTTCAACCCCAAGAAGGGGTACAGGCACGTGACCCAAACGATCAACCCGAAAACGGGCAGGGAGAACAACCCCAAGCGGGGGGTTTACTACCCGCTACTTGTTCGCTATCGGAACGAGGACGGGCACATCAAGACCAAGGCATTTGACTTCAATGGGGATGACGCCATCAACCTGGGCTGTGCCTTTCTTGCCGAGCACTACGAGGTGTTCACCCCCGATGAGGTGAGGTATCTGTACGCCTATATTCTGTCGATGGCTGTAGTTGATATGAAGGCAACAGCTATCTATGGGGGCGCAAGGATTGAGGATTTAAAGCCCTTGTATGAGCAGTTCCTGCGGGTGTGCAGGGAGGGGCATAACGAGGGGGGCAACCGTTTTGCCGAGATGCGCCTTGACAGCGTGGCGATTGAGGCGTGCAAGCCCAAAGATTTCAACCCCTTCAGACAGGTTAACTGATGAGCTGTGAATCAGCGAAACGGGCACACGTGCCCGTCTTAACCAAATCTTTTAAAAATGATAGTAAGAAATGAGGTCGTGTGGTTACCTGTAACCCACAAAGCAAAAGAGGTGTTCGCCTCTGATTTATTCGAGATTTACGAGCTTCACGATGATGGCAGTGAAAGCCTGTGCCAAACGATGGACGATGTTAACAGGGCGCTCGGGCAGGGCATTGACCTATGTATTGCGGTTGGATTGTTGTTGCCTGCAAACGCCTACGGGAGAAAGAAAATCGCAGCGGTGTGGAGCACGGATGATGTGCTTGCTATTGCTGAGCAGAACGGGTTTGAGATAACCGAGGATGATGCGGAGGAGGTGCTTGAGTTAATCGATCAAAACCACGATGCAAATGTTGGTATTAATTGGGATGTTATATCCTATCACCTTCAAAACTTCAAAAAATGATTAGAATCATCAAGGAGGCGAGCGTTCAGCATCACGTTGAGTACTCCCTAAACTTTGACACGAGCAGGAGCGGGGGCTATTCCTTCCCTTGTGACCACAAAGGCAAGTTATTACCACTGCATCCCAGCGCACAGGCGAATTACGAAATGTGTAAGAGCGGAGAGGTTCAGACCATTCGCCCGCCCTATGTTAGGGAGCACACCTACACTGAGCAAACCTATGCTGTGGGGGAGTGCTACTGCGGTGCGCCTGTGGAGCTACAACCTGATGGGGAGGGGCTGTGCTATTGTCACTGCGGTAGTTGCTATAACGCAGCGGGACAGAGCATCCGCCCACGTTCAGAGTGGGAGGAATCATACGATTATTAATCTTTAAATCTAAAACTATGACACACGAAGAAAGATTGAAGCTCGTGCAGAGCTTAAATGACAGGCTGTTGTACTTGCCTGAGGAAAAGCGTAAGGAGTTCCTTAGCTATCTTGATGCGCTGTACTGCGTCTATCCTATTGACAGGGTAGTGCGCTATGGCAGGGACATTGTTCACCCTCAAACCGAATCCAATGGAGCGTGAGTATCTATTTGCTGTCTACTATGGGCGGGACTTTTTAAAGTATGTAACTGCCCATACCAAGTGGGAGGCTGTTGAGATTATCTACAGCCGACTCATTTGCGAGTTCCCAAAACTGAATCGGGGCGACTTTAAGGCAAAAAAACTTTGATATGTTCAATTTTTGTCGTATCTTCGTCTATTAATCGGGTTCTGTGTTAGGCGTGTCTTCAAAGACACGACCATACGACACTGCCCACAAACCTAAACACTATGTGCGTAATCATTATCAAGCAACAGGGTCAGCGCCTACCCAAAGAGGTCGCAAAGACAGCGGGGAGGGTCAACCCCCACGGACTCGGGGTCATTTGGATGGATACCTTCGAGATAACTTATTACAAATCGAGTGAGCACAAGGTGCTACTCACTGACCGCCCATTCATCGCCCACTTCCGTTACGCTACGGTGGGGGCTATCGGCATTGAGAACACCCATCCATTCCCCTGCGGTGCCAATAAGCACGAGTGGCTTATGATGAACGGAACCATCTACGGGAAGGGTAACGCAAGGGAGTGCGACACCAAGGTGCTTGCGCGGGAGCTCGGAGGCAAGCCACGTCATACGTGGAAGAAGGAGCTTGAGCAGTACGATTGCCGATTCGTATCGGTCAACACCCGCAACCGAAGCTATCAGATTTACAACAAAGAGCTGTGGGTGCAGCGGGATGGTATTTGGTACAGCAAGGGCAACGTGCTTGAGGAACATCTTGTGGCTGTCTATGGCACGCTCAAGAAGGGGCACTCAAACTACTACCATCACCTGACCGAGAGCAAATTCATCGGCAAGGGCGTGACCAAGGACAAGTACCCGCTCGTGGTGGATGGACTGCCCTACCTGATAGAGCAGAAGGGGGTCGGGCATAACGTGGAGGTGGAAGTGTTTAAAGTTGATGACGACACATTCAAAGACCTTGACTCCCTTGAGGGGCACCCGCATTGGTACCGCAGAAAGCAGGTGCCTGTTCGCCTAAAAGATGGCAGGGTGCTGTCGTGTTGGATTTACTTCAACCTGACTGCAAACCACGTGGGAAAGAAACTGCATAAGTCCTACGAGGGATATAAGAAAGAGGTCGCGCCTACGCTTTGGGAACCCGAGAGAACCATTGATGAACCATACGTGTACCCTTACGATGACAGGGAGTTCAGTATTGAAGAGGAGTGTCCTGTGTGCATCAACTGCTTCCACGACCTTGAGCACGACTACTACAACAACTACTACTGCAAATCCTGCGGGGAGTGGTTTAGTGAGAATGAAATCATTAAATTCGGTAACGTAAAAAATTAATTATGGCACATATTATCATTGAAGAGCAACAAGACAGGAAGGTGAAGATTGACATTGAGGGCGAACCCAAGGTGCTCGCAGCTATTATAGCTTCAGCTATAATGAACGACCCGCACTTCGGCGCGCTTGTCCTGTCGGCGCTTGCTGTTATTGCAGATGAGAAAATAAAATTCCCTGACATAAACCCCAATTAAAACTATGGAACGACAATTACTTGAAGACATCTTTGTTACTGCCCTCGAGGGGGGCAGTAACTATTGGTATCACATCACCGCTGAGACCAATCAGAAAATCAGAAAGGCTGTACCCCGCAGCGTAGATCCGTATTTAGCAACCGCTATGCTCACCGCAATTCTTGATCACGGAGTGAAAGTTGAGGTGCACGATGCTGAGAACACTGACGAGGTGCTCGGTGTGCTGAACTATGAGGATATGAAAGACAGGCTTGCTGCGCTTGAGAGTGACAAGGGATACAAGTGGGCACTTGAAGCGCATCAGCAGGAGGATGGCGATGCAGAGAGCGCTGACATCGTATTCCAATATCTTGTAATGGGAGAAGTATGGTTTTCGTAAACAATTAAATCAAATCAATATGGAAATGTTCTACAACTTTTGTGGCACCTTCGACAAGTTACTGAAGGCTGACTACCGTAAATCAAAAATGAAAGAGAAGGGCGTCACCTTCCCGCAGTTTTGCATTGTTACCTATTCCAACTTTATGGAGGAGGCAAACGAAGTACTTAACATTAAACCTAAAAAAAATGACACTCGTAAAAGCAAAATGGCTAAGATGTAGGGCGTGCAAGCGCCTGTTCACCCAGACAATAGTCAAAAAGAAAAAGAGTAAACCTGAGTGTCCACACTGCAAAAAGGTTAACGATGATACACGAGTTTAAAACACCGATAGCAGTGAAGACCCCTCACGGAGATGGAGATGCGTTGTTGTTCATTGACTACGGACTGAATGTAAATTCAGTATGGGTCGTTCGCCTGCAAGAAGGTGAAGTGAAACATTATTATTCAGACGATATCCTAATCTACGGCAATCCTATGAACGGGCGTGGGTGGGATATTAAAACAACCAATCTATGAACAAGAGGCTTAATCTACTCGGGGAGTTCCTGTACTTCATCTTCGTGGCTACTCCCGTATTCCTCATCGTAATCACAGCAGTGTACGTTGGATTCTTTTTCTATGATTCTTATCACTTAATTAAAAAGCTATGGCACAAATTCTAAAATCTTTTGATGACAAGATTTACTTAGACATTACCGACAGTGCAAGCTCACTGTTCGGCATCATCGACCTGTTCGTCCTTTGGAAAAAGGGTGACACCACTCACAGACTACCGATAGGTAGCTCCGAAGAGCTGCGCTTCGCCCTCGCTCAAGAAGGCAAGCGGATAGGCATTGAAGTCGGAGCAAAAGAGGACATCCTGCCGGTACTAAACAGGGGCGCTTTGAATTGGAGCGCAGTCGACACCATCACACACAATGGATTTATATACGTTAAGTATAATGACCTATTGTTTTAATACTTTTTTATACTATCTTTGTACTAAATTTAATCAAATTAACAATGGAAAAAGAATCATTTATCAACACAGGCAGGTTTACAGACCTGAAAAAATTCCTCAATCTTTACCCAAAAGAGAACCTACACGAGGACTGCGCAGACGTGGTGCTGTACGAGGGGGGAAACTACATTCAAGTACTCAAGACGGGCTTATTTTTGTATGACGATTACACCGACAAGAAGTTGGACAATGTAGAAGAAATAATGTGGAAAAAAATAAACAATATTTAAACAAATTCACTATCTTAGCAGACCTAAATTTAATCAAATGAAAAGTGACATCTTCTATCAGTACGTGGATAGAATTACGGAGCTGTTTCGCATTACGAAAGAAGAGTTGTTCTCCAAATCAAAACGAAGAGACCTTGTTGATGCAAGATACTTATTGTACTATCTGTGCTACAAGCGCCCAATGAGCTTGAGCTATATCCAAAAGTATATGGCGGAGAATAACTACTACATTAGTCATTCATCCGTGATCTATGGAATCAACATCATCATTGAGAGAGTCAAAGATGATAACGACTATATGCAAGTCGTGAAGGACATTCAGAAGGCAGTATTCTTTTAACCAACACATACCTAAAACTATGGCAAACGAAAACAAATCCGTTTACGGTACGCTGTCGTCCATAAGCGTCAAGGACAAAATTGAAAGGAAGGGTAATCTTGATTATTTATCGTGGGCAAACGCGTGGGCGATGCTTAAGTCCAACTACCCCGATGCGCAGAGAAACGTGTACGAGAACACGGAAGGGATGAACTACTTCACTGATGGCACGAGCTGTTGGGTGAAGGTGGGCATCGTGGTTGGAGGCATCGAGCACATCGACTATCTGCCTATTATGGACTTCAAGAATAACTCCATTCCTCTCGCTAAGCTCACATCTACTGATGTAACTAAAGCCATTCAGCGTAGCACAGCAAAGGCTATTGCGATGCACGGTCTCGGACTTTCTCTATGGACGGGTGAAGACCTGCCTGAGATGGTGACTGAGTCACCGAAGAAGCCCGCTCCTGTGAAACAAGAAGCAGGCGAGCTCATCGAGCTCAAGAAGGACTCATCTAATTGGGATGCGGTGGTAAAATATGTAACCGACAATAAAGCTCAAGGCATTGAGGTAATCGGTAAGCAACTCACGCGCAAGTACAAAATCTCACCGGCACTTAAAAAAGAAATCGCTGAGCTATGCAAGTAATCGACAAACTAAGAGACGACTACGAGTATTATCGTGGCGTGGGGAAGAACTACCTTTCCAACTCAGACATCGGTGCACTACTTACTAACCCAAAAGCGTTTCGTCAGCAGCGGGATGACAACAAGAACTTTGCAGAAGGCAGGCTCTTTCATCAGCTCCTACTTGAACCCGACAAGGTGCATAAGGTGGTGAGCGTTGACGTATCTACTCGCAACACCAAAGAGTATAAAACATTTTGTTCGGAGAACAATTTGGACTTCGCTTTACTGACCAAGGAGGTGGAGGAAATTCATAACCTTGTTGGCGTCATCAAGGCAAACATCGCCTTCTATGATGACATCTATGCTGAGGGTAACGTATACGAGGAACCCTCTATTGGCAACATCAAGGGAGTGGAGTGGAAGGGTAAGGCTGACATCATCACATCTGACTTTATTATTGATCTAAAAACTACTTCAGACATTAATAAGTTTAAGTGGAGTGCCAAGGCTTACCACTACGACTCTCAGTGCTACGTCTACCAACAGCTATTCGGCAAGCCTCTTGTCTTCTACGTGATTGACAAGGAGACCGCTCAGCTCGGCATCTTCCGCCCAACGGAGAACTTTATCCGTGGCGGGGAGGCAAAGGTGGAGAGAGCCATTGAGGTATACCACAAGTACTTCTCCCCGAGTGCAACCGAGGATATTGTAAACCACTATATCGATGAAACATTAGATTAAAACCTACAATTATGGCAGACCAAAAACAAGAAAGAATCTTTGCCGATGGCTTCGTCATCAAGCGCAGAGAAAATGCACCTGAGTTTGTAATCGCAAACATCAGCGTGAAAGTGGATGAGGCTATCGCCTTCCTCCGTAAGTATGAAAAGAATGGATGGGTAAACCTTAACGCCAAGAATGGGCGTAGTGGAAACCCTTACATCGAGCTTGACACCTTTGAACCCAAAGGCAAAAGCCAACCCAAGGCTGAGCCTGAAGAGGATGGCAACCTTCCATTCTAACCCAACTAAAAGAGGGGGGGGCAACCCCTCTCTTTTTTTCTCTAAACTGTGTCAAGTTATTCCTCCCCTACTATATATATATAATTACTATATATATATATATTATTTATTAATTAGAAATTAAATTAAATATTAACATAATCGACATCAGTTTCAGAGTCAATTAGTTACACGACATTTTCTCGACATAACCTTAACATTTATGACACAACAGGTAACCATATTCCAAAACATCAAAGAAACATCTACTCCTTTTCACAGGGATGTGCGTGTAATCCTTGAGCGTATCAAGGATGGGGCGACTAAAGACCTTGTGAAGAAGATAAGAGCAGAGAAGCGCAAGGCGGAGCGCAATGAGCTGAAGAAGCAACTGCCCGCAGTGTGCTTCAGCGGTACCTTCAACAAGCGCGCAGACACAGCCCTGATTGAACACAGCGGTCTTATCTGCCTTGACTTCGATGGGTATGATAAGCAGAAACTATTACTCAACGACAAAGAGACTCTCAGTAAGAATAAATACGTATACTCGGTGTTTATTTCTCCATCCGGCAACGGGCTGAAGGTGCTCGTGAAGATTCCTGCCGATGCAGAGAACCATCAGAATTACTTTAACAGCTTAGAAAAGTACTTTAATTCGCCTTATTTCGATAAAACGAGTAAGAACCTTAGTCGGGTTTGTTATGAGTCCTATGACCCTCTAATCCACGTTAACGAGAATAGCAGTATTTGGGACACGATTGAGGAGCCTGAGTACACGGAGGTCAACAAGACAAGAGACCAACCCACTATCCCGATCACGGATGAGAACAAGATCGTGGAAATACTTGTCAAGTGGTGGCATAAGAAGTATCCGATGACCGAAGGGCAGCGCAATCAGAACTGCTTTATTCTTGCGATGGCGTTCAATGACTTCGGCATCAACAAGAGTTTGGCGGGGTACGTATTGAATCAGTACGCAACGGCTGACTTCCCGCTCAAGGAGATTCAAAGGACTATTGACTCAGCCTATCAGAACACAGCGAACTTCGGAACTAAGTACTACGAGGATGAGGAGAGACTAAACCAAATCAAAGCAAAACTAAGACGCGGTGTCTCAAAAAAAGAGGTACGCCTCCAACTACAGGACTCCAATTTGGATGGCGACACGATCGAAGCGGTGCTTGCAAAGGTCGAGGAGGAGAACGCCAAGCAGACCTTTTGGACAAAGAACGACAAGGGAGTCATCAAGATAGTGCATATCCTATTTAAGCAGTTCCTCGAGGACTCAGGGTTCTACAAGTACTGCCCCGAGGGTGGGAAGAACTATGTGTTCGTCAAAGTAACCAATAACCTAATCGACCACACTTCAGAGAAGGAGATAAAGGACTTCGTGCTGAACCATCTGCTTGAGCTTGACGACATAATGGTGTATAACTATTTTGCTGACAACACACGATTCTTTAAAGAAGAGTTCCTGTCAATGCTATCAACTATTGACATCTACTTTATTGAGGATACCAAGGATGCGGCATACCTATACTACAAGAACTGTGCGGTCAAGATAACAAGCGAAGGCATCACTTCCATCGACTACCTTGACTTAGGCGGGTACGTATGGAAAGACCACGTTATTGATCGAAACTTCACGATGTGTAAGGTTACACAGCACTGCAACTACCGGCAGTTCATCCGTAATATCTGCGGGGATGATGACAGCAGGGTTGCATCAATGGAGAGTACGATTGGATTCTTACTGCACGGGTACAAGAACCTGAGCTTCTGCCCTGCGGTTATCCTTAATGACGAAGTTATCAGCGACAATCCCGAGGGTGGAACAGGTAAGGGTCTGTTTATGAACGCCCTTAGCAATATGAAAAAGCTTGTGGTAATCGATGGTAAGAGCTTCACCTTTGAGCGCAGCTTCGCCTATCAGTTGGTGAGTGCAGACACGCAGATTCTATGCTTTGATGATGTGAAAAAACACTTTGACTTCGAGAGGTTATTTTCGGTGGTCACCGAGGGATTAACCCTCGAGAAGAAGAATAAGGATGCCATCAAGATACCATTCAGCAAGAGTCCTAAGATTGCGATCACTACCAACTATGCCATCAAAGGATCGGGTAATTCATTTGCCCGGAGGAAGTGGGAGCTTGAGCTACACCAATACTACTCCAAAGCCTATACGCCTTTGGATGAGTTTGGTAAGCTGATGTTCGGGGATTGGAACGATGATGATTGGTGTGAGTTTGACAACTATATGATTGGGTGTCTAAAGAGTTATCTTGACACAGGACTTGTGAAGAGTAAGTTTGTCAACCTTAAGATTCGTCAGCTATCAGCAGAGACAGCACACGACTTCATCGAATGGTGCGGTCTTGTCGATGGGCAGCAGCGTAACACTGCGCTTGAGGTAGGTGTAAGACTATACAAGAACGACCTGTACCACGACTTCATTAACGAGTATCCTGACTACGGACCGAAGGCTAAGATGACCATCAGCAGAACCAAGTTCTACAAGTGGCTCGTCTCTTATGCTTTGTACAAGGAGGGCGTTACTCCTGAGGAAGGTAGAGACCTGAACGGTAGATGGATTGTGATCAACAAAAAAAAGGAGGGAACAAATGAATGAGATAGTTGAGCGCACCCCTGGGACATCTGACTATGGTATGTATAAGTTTTGTGAAACACTTTGTAAGGTGATGAGTCAGACTAAGGAAGTAAAGATTGGAAGAGGGAAGACTATCGAGATTCGCCACGAGTATAAATACAAAGACGCTCCTGAGGTACTGCCACGGCTTGAGCGCAGCCGTGACTATTACAAGGAGCTTCACGAAAAAGGAGGTAGCCAAGTGGAGTTCAGACAATATCAGAAAGACATTACGACTTCAGGGTGTACCATCCTGAAGCAATATGGCTTCTTATACCTTGCAATGGAGGTGAGAACAGGTAAGACACTAACGAGTCTCGGAATTGCAAGTGAGATGAAGGTTAAGCACGTGCTGTTTATCACGAAGAAAAAGGCAATGGGTAGCATCGAGCAGGACTACGCTATGCTCAACCCGTCCTACAAGATGACCATCATCAACTACGAAAGCCTTCATCACGTAATGGATGACGAGATGTGGGACTTGATTATACTTGATGAGGCGCATAGTTTGGGGGCGTTCGCTAAGCCAAGCGAGCGGGCAATAATGGTAAGAGACTTGATCGAGAAGTGTAGACCAATGGTGATACTGCTGAGCGGTACGCCAACACCGGAGAGTTACTCTCAGATGTATCATCAGGTCTACGGGATACCCAATAACCCGTTTCATAGGCACAAAAACTTCTACCGTTTTGCTGAGGAGTATGTTAAGGTGACTAAAAAGAAAATCAACGGACTCTATGTGAATGACTACAGCGGTGGTAGGGAGTCAATCCTTGAAGCGATGAAGCCCTATATGATTAACTACTCACAGGAAGAAGCAGGGTTTGTGACGCAGGTAACCGAGGAGATTCTTGACGTAGAGATGAAGGAGAGTACTAAAGCTATCATCAAAAAGTTACAGAAGGAGTTAGTTGTGGAGGGTAAAAACGAGGTCATCCTTGCCGACACACCGGCTAAGCTTATGATGAAGGTGCATCAGCTATGTAGTGGGACCATCAAGTTTGAAAGTGGCAATAGTATGGTGCTTGATACCACTAAGGCTGAGTTCATTAAAGAGTACTTTGCCGGTTGTAAGATTGGGATTTTTTATAAATTTAAGGAGGAGCTGAGCGCACTGAAGCAAGTGTTTGGAGATGCGTTGTGTACTGACCTTAGTGTCTTTGAAGACACTGATAAAAACATTGCACTACAAATTGTAAGTGGACGTGAAGGCATCAGTTTAAAAAAGGCTGACTACTTAGTGTACTACAATATTGACTTCAGTGCTACAAGCTATTGGCAGAGTAAGGATAGGATGACAACCAAGGAGCGTGCGTTCAATCACGTGTATTGGGTGTTTAGTAAAGGCGGCATTGAGCACGATATCTATAAAGCAGTAACTAAGAAGAAAGACTATACCGTAAACCATTTTAAAAAAGACTTCTATTTATGATACCAAAAGAAGAAGCGAAGGAGCTCAGAGACTCCTTCCTCAAATTAGAGATTGTACTCTTTGATCACGATGGCGATGCGTTCACCTTCCCTTGTGGGAGGATAACAGAAGAGTCTGCAAAGGCTTGCGCTCTACTCACCGTCAACAAAATATTAGAGATACGAAACACCATTGACAGCCTACCAGAGTCGGAGACCAAGATGAAGATGATGATGTATGTAAAGTATTACGAGCAAGTAAAAAAGCAACTGAGTGACGGAGCAGCAGATACAGAGTAAGCTCATCAAAGAGCTTGAGAAGAAGGGGTACTACGTAATCAAACTTGTTAAGACCAACAAGAATGGTATCCCCGACCTTATCGCCATTCCCAAAAACTCAGATGCTGAATTTATTGAAGTAAAAAAACCCGATGGTAAACTATCTAAACTACAAGAGTACCGAATCAAAGAACTTAAACAGTATGGAATTAAAG
>Ga0315904_10003269_pt1 | contig 24042 bp, 26 predicted proteins | sample LakEriMetagenome_6_FD_203529 | JGI IMG/M metagenome (GOLD analysis project Ga0315904, IMG submission 203529) | Freshwater fungal communities from buoy surface, Lake Erie, Ohio, United States - Buoy 12 MA120 | ecosystem: Environmental > Aquatic > Freshwater > Lake | place: USA: Lake Erie, Ohio... | reverse complement strand
CCGTCAAATTCTTTCTCAAAAAAGCGTATATCATCAAAGAATGCTGTCTTTTTTGGCATGTCTTCAATAATACTGCCGGAAATACGAATTTTATAAATGCCTATAATTCCCAAAATCAATAAACAAATAGAAGTGATGTAAACACCAAGGCGATTGAATTTTACCGTGTTAACTATCCATCTTAAAAAAGAAGTTAGGGATTCACGTTCTAGGTGATTAAGGTGTCTAGGAATTGGAGGTGGAATGTAGCTGAAAAAAATAGGAATCAATAAAAGACACAAGAGGTAGATGCCTAAAATATTGATTGTAGTAACTACGCCAAATTCTCTCAAAAGAACATTGTTTGTAGCAATGAAAGTAGCAAATCCAACAGCCGTAGTGATATTAGTCATCAAAGTGGCAGTTCCAGTTTTGGTAATGACACGTTGAAGAGATTTGGCTTTATTGGAGTGTTTGTAATATTCCTGATGGTATTTGTTGATGAAGAAAATACAGTTAGGGATCCCTATAACTATCACAAGCGTAGGAACTAATGCTGTTAGTACAGTGATTTCATAACCTAAAACTCCCATAATTCCAAAGGACCACATCACTCCAATAATGACGATAATTAATGAAATCATTGTAGCTCTAAAAGATCTAAAAAAATAGAAGAAAATAAGTGAGGTAACGAGTAAAGCAGCACCAATAAATAGGCCTATTTCATCAGTTATGGTTTTAGCATTTAATGTTCTGATGTAGGGCATACCCGATGTATGGAGATCAACTCCTGATTCTTTTTTGAATTTTTCAATCGCCGGAATTAAATCGTTCAAAACAAAGTTTTTCCTTTGTTTGGTATTGACAATTTTTTTGTCCAAATAAATTGCCGACCGAATGGCTCCTGTTTTTTTATTGAATAACAATCCTTCATAAAAAGGTAATTTCGAAAACAGTTCAGATTTAATTTGTTTTAAATACTGTGGTTTTTGGGTTTTAGATTCGTCTACAAATGGTTTTAGTTCAAAAGTTTGCAAAGAATCATTTTTGGTCAATTGTTGTAAATTGTCTATAGAGACTATGAGGCTAACTTCTTTGTGTGATTTAATGGTTTGTATTAATTCACACCAGTCTTTGTATACTTTTGGCGTAAATAATTTCTGGTCTTTAGTAGCAATAACAATAAGATTTCCTTCTTCGCCAAATTGACTGAGAAATTTTCGATAATCGACATTTATCTTGTCATCAGCTGGAATTAGATTGGCTTCAGTTTGTGTAAATTGGATGTATTTCCATTGGGTTGCCAGAAGAATTGTAATTAAAACAATCGAACTTAAAATAAGGATTCTATTTCTTAATATGATTCTGGCAACAAATTCCCAAAAGCCAATACCTAACATTTTTTTCATAATAACTTAAAAAGGCTTGCAAATGTACATAAAACAGTAGATATTTAATAATTTAAGTGGAATAGAATTGTGCTAAAAGTGGATTGTTTTTTTAACAAGATTAAATTTATATTATCAATCATTTATAGTGTAAAATTTATAAATTTACCTTCGCATATTTGTATGTAGTAAAAACATATTCAAGTGAATCCATAAACTATGAAGAGATTTAAAAATTCTATCTTTTACATTGCAGTAACAGGAGGTTTTTCAGTTTTAATTTACTGGATTATATCTAGGGGTAAGTTATTAGAAAACGGAAGGAAAATTGTTTCGGTCTCTACCCAAAAAACACAGTGGACAGAATTTTTGGATTCGTTACTTCATAATCTTCAACATCCTTTGGCAATATTGTTAGCTCAAATTGTTACTATTATTCTAGTAGCGCGATTTTTTGGATGGATGTTTAGGAAGATTGGTCAGCCATCTGTTATTGGCGAAATCATTGCGGGTATTGTTCTTGGTCCTTCTCTACTAGGAATGTATTTTCCAGAATTTTCATTGGCTATTTTTCCTGTTGAATCTCTTGGTAATTTGCAATTTTTAAGTCAAATAGGTTTAATTCTTTTCATGTTTGTTATAGGAATGGAGCTTGATTTAAAAGTTCTAAAAAACAAAGCTAATGATGCTATTGTTATCAGTCATGCTAGTATTGTTATTCCGTTCTCTCTTGGTATTGGATTAGCGTATTTTATCTATTACAGATTTGCACCACTTGGAGTTGAGTTTTTGTCATTTAGTTTGTTCATGGGAATTGCTATGAGTATAACAGCTTTTCCAGTTCTTGCTAGAATAGTTCAAGAACGTGGAATTCACAAAACGAGATTAGGAACCATAGTTATTACTTGTGCTGCCGCAGACGACATAACCGCATGGTGTATACTAGCTGCAGTAATTGCAATTGTTAAAGCAGGGTCATTTGTAAGTTCACTGTATATCATCGGACTGGCATTTGCCTATGTAATGACTATGATTTTTGTAGTAAAACCATTTCTTAAACGAATTGGAGATTTGTATAAAACTAAAAACAAACTGAATAAACCTGTCGTGGCAATATTCTTTTTGACTTTGATTCTTTCTTCTTATGTAACTGAGGTAATTGGAATTCACGCTCTTTTTGGTGCTTTTATGACAGGAGTTATTATGCCTGACATTAGTAAATTTAGAGCTATTTTTATAGACAAAGTAGAAGATGTCTCTGTGATATTATTACTGCCTTTGTTTTTTGTTTTCACGGGTTTACGCACTCAAATAGGGTTGATAAATGACCCTTATTTATGGAAAGTTACAGGGTTTATTATACTTGTAGCGGTGCTGGGAAAATTTTTAGGAAGTGCTATAGCTGCAAAATTTGTTGGTCAAAATTGGCGAGATAGTTTAACTATAGGAGCATTGATGAACACCAGAGGATTAATGGAACTTGTAGTTTTAAATATTGGCTATGATTTAGGGGTGCTAACTTCTGAAATTTTTACCATGATGGTTATTATGGCATTGGTAACTACAGTGATGACTGGTCCTGCACTTGATTTGATTAATTTTATATTTAAAACAAAAGATGTATTTATTACAGATTCCATTAGGAATGAAAGTAAATATAAGATTTTAATTTCTTTTGGGAATAACGAAAAAGCCAAATCATTATTGAGATTAGCAAATTGTTTGGTGAAGAAACAAAAGGATTCATCGAGTGTTACAGCAATGCATTTATCAATGAGCGAAGAAATGCATTCCTATGATTTAGAGGATCAAGAGCGAAGAAGATTCAATCCTATATTGGAAGAATCTAAAGTATTGAAACAAGAAATAACCACCATTTTTAAAGCCACTGTTGACATTGAAACAGATATCGCTGATATTGCTAATCATGGTGAGTATAGCATACTTTTAGTTGGGCTTGGGAAGTCCATTTTTGAAGGGACTTTGCTTGGAAAAGTATTAGGATTCACTACTAGAATTATCAATCCCGATAGACTGATTGATAAATTTACGGGTAAAGAAGGCTTGTTTGAAAATTCTCCTTTTGACGAACGAACGCGACAAATTATTTCAAAAAGTAAAATACCTCTAGGAATTTTAATTGACAAGAATTTAAAAGATGTCAATCAAGTTTTTATCCCAATATTCAATGCTGAAGACGTATTTTTGATGGAATATGCGCAAAAACTAATTTATAACAATAATTCAAAAGTTTTTATATTAGATGTAAATAATACATACGGAATCAATTTTATTGTAGAAAGTACCATTAGTTCATTAAATGAAAAATATCCAGAAAATATTGTTTTAATGAGTGAACGGACCATGAAAAAGGAGTTTTTAACAAAACTAGATTTGATGATTGTAAGTCTTGAAAGTTGGAAAACTCTAGTTGATTCACAAAGCACTTGGCTAACAAATATTCCTTCGGTTTTAATTATCAAGCCTTAAATATGAATTGGCTTTTATTGATTTTAGGAGGTTTTTTTGAGGTGGGTTTTGCTAGCTGTTTAGGAAAAGCAAAAGAGAGTTCAGGTACAGAGACGATATTATGGTTTGTTGGTTTTTTATTTTGCTTAAGTATTAGTATGTTGTTGCTGTACAAGGCATCACTCACAATACCTATAGGAACTGCTTATGCTGTTTGGACAGGAATTGGTGCTGTAGGAACTGTTCTTGTTGGGGTTTTTGTTTTTAAAGAGCCAGCAACATTTTGGAGATTGTTTTTTATAACTACATTAATAGCTTCAATTGTGGGATTAAAATTTGTTTCTAAACAGTAGAAAAAAAATCCGTCTAATTTCATAAAAATGGAATTAGACGGATTTTATATTCTGGTAAAAAGTTTAAACTTTCATGATTTCGGCTTCTTTTAAAGCTAAAATCTCATCAATTTTTTTAATATAACTGTTGGTTAAATTTTGAACTTCATCTTCAGCACTTTTGCAAATATCTTCCGAAGTCCCCTCTTTTTCTAGTTTTTTAATATCGGTATTGGCATCTTTTCTTGCATTTCTAATTCCAATTTTTGCATCTTCAGCTTCAGCTTTAGCTTGCTTTGATAAATCACGACGACGTTCCTCAGTCAAGGGAGGTACACTAATTATAATTACATCGCCATTATTCATAGGATTAAATCCAAGATTGGCGACCATAATAGCTTTTTCAATGGTTTGCAACATCTTCTTTTCATACGGTTGAATAGTGATGGTTCTGGCATCAGGAACATTAAGATTTGCAATTTGATTGAGCGGAGTTTGTGAGCCGTAGTAATCTACAAACACACTGCCTAACATGGCAGGAGAAGCTTTTCCAGCTCGAATGTTTAACAATTCTTTTTCTAAATGAGCAATAGTGCCATTCATAGATTCCTTGGTGCTGTCTAATATGAATTCAATTTCTTCGGTCATGATTTTTAGATTTCAGAATTGGTGTTTTGATTTATTTGTATTCTATTTTAAACGTTTACTACTGTTCCAATGTTTTCACCATTACATATTTTCAATAAATTACCTTCTTTATTCATGTCGAAAACAACAATAGGTAATTTATTCTCTTGGCTTAAAGTAAAAGCTGTTGTATCCATTACATTTAATCCTTTTTTAATTACATCATCAAAAGAAATGTAGTCAAATTTTATTGCCGAGCTATCTTTTTCTGGATCAGAAGAATAAATTCCGTCAACTCGTGTCCCTTTAAGTATAACGTCGGCTTGAATTTCAACGCCACGCAAAACTGCAGCAGTATCCGTTGTGAAATATGGATTTCCTGTACCAGCACCAAAAATTACAATTCTCCCTTTTTCCAGATGGCGCACGGCTCTTCTTTTGATATAAGGTTCAGCAATGGCTTCGATTTTTAAAGCTGTTTGTAGGCGAGTCAGCATACCCTTATCCTCAAGTGCTCCCTGAAGAGCCATACCATTTATGATTGTAGCAAGCATTCCCATGTAATCACCTTGAACCCGATCCATTCCGTTGCTAGCTCCCGAAACACCTCTAAAAATATTTCCTCCACCAATTACAATGGCTATTTCTACGCCTTTATCGTGAATTTGTTTAATTTCATCAGCATACTCTGCCAATCTAACAGGGTCAATCCCATATTGTCGGTTGCCCATTAATGCTTCTCCACTTAGTTTTAGTAATATTCTTTTGTATTTCATTACGGTTTTTATCTAAAATTTTAGAGTTATGCTTTTGCAAACTCAAGTCCTTAATTTTGTTTGGTTAAGTTGTGCAAATATAGTTATATTCTGATTTTTTGAAATAGTGTTGTTGAAAAATATATTTAATCCTAATCTTGTTTTTTATTTTTTTCATTGTGTGATAAATGTTACTGTTAGGTTGTCTATGATGCCTTAAATTTGTTTTAATAAAAGACAAAAAGATGAAAAACTCAGTAGCGAGAGCTCTATTTAAAAGTCATTCCTATCTAGAATATCGAAAATTAATTTCAGATTTGTTGGATGAAGGAAAATCAACTGGAAAGGAACAATCAGAGGATTTGACCCATTATAGTATTTTGAATGAAACCCGAATGAATCGATTGGATAAAACCATCAAAATTTCTGAAGATACCATTGTAAAGCTAAAAAACTTGAAGAGAGATTATATTTGGCTTGTCATAAGCGAAGGTTGGTGTGGCGATGCGGCTCAAATAGTACCAATTTTAAACAAAATGGCTGAGCAATCAGAAAAAATTGAGTTGCGAATCGTTTTTCGTGATGAGAATGAAGAGTTGATGGATTTATTTTTAACCAATAAAACGAAATCGATTCCAAAGTTAGTTATCATCGATAGAGAAACGGGTAGTGTAGTTAATCATTGGGGACCACGACCAAAAGGTGCCGTAAATTTAATTCAGAATTATAAAGAACAACATGGCTTTATCGATGAAACGGCAAAAGCCGAATTACAAATGTGGTATTTGCATGATAAAGGAATTTCCACTCAAAATGAGGTCATAAAGATGATGGTTATTTTAGATGAATTGAAGCTTCAAATGCAGTAATATCCACAGCTTTTTTTACATCATAATCACCAATCTTTGTTCTTCGTAACGCTGTTAAGTGTGATCCAGAGTTCATTGCTTTCCCAAAATCATAGGCTAGTGAACGAATGTAAGTCCCCTTACTGCATACAACTCTAAAATCGACTTCTGGAAGTGCAATTCGTGTAATTTCAAATTCGTGAATGGTTGTTTTTCTAGAAGCTATTTCAACAGTTTCTCCAGCTCTTGCATGCTCGTATAAGCGAACTCCGTCTTTTTTAATGGCTGAAAAAATAGGTGGTTTTTGGTCTATTTCGCCCAAAAAATGTTTTACAGTTTCGTTAATCAAACGTTCATCAATATGTGAAGTCTCGAAAGTACAATCAATTTCGGTTTCCAAATCATAAGATGGAGTAGTGGCTCCAATATAAAATGTCCCAGTATATTCTTTAGCTTGCCCTTGAAGTTCTGTGATTCGCTTGGTGAATTTTCCTGTACAAACGAGTAATAGTCCAGACGCCAGAGGGTCTAAAGTGCCTGCATGGCCGATTTTAAATTTTTTTGGAAGCCCAACCTTATTGATAAGAAGATATTTTAATTTATTGACGGTTTGAAAGGAACTCCAATGCAAAGGCTTATCAATAAGTAAGACTTGTCCGTTTAAAAAATCCTCAGCAGTCATTAAATGATACTCAACGGGTGAATGAAAAAGTGAATGATAAGCAATGCTACACCCACAATAATTCTGTAATAACCAAAAACTTTAAAACCATGTTTACTTAAAAATCCGATAAACGATTTAATAGCAATTAGCGCCACAATGAAAGCCACAACGTTTCCAATGATTAAGAAATTAATTTGGTCGTGCGTCAATACAAAACCATCTTTGTAATAATCATAACATTTTTTTACGGTTGCGCCGAGCATGGTTGGAACAGCTAAGAAAAATGAAAATTCAGCCGCTGTAGAACGAGACAATTTTTGAGACATTCCTCCTACAATGCTTGCGCCACTTCTTGATACGCCAGGAACCATCGCTAAACATTGAAACAAGCCAATCTTAAAGGCTTTGGAGTAAGTGATTTCAGTATTGGTTGAATTGCCGAACCAATCATCTACTTTCAATAACAAAATTCCGCCAACCAAAAGAGATACAGCTACTGTAACCGGATTTTCCAACAAAGAATCAATTTTTTTGGCAAATAACAATCCTAAAACAACAGCAGGAATAAAACCTACAATAATTTTAAGGTAAAAATCGAGAGTTTGAAAAAATCGTTTAAAATATAAAACCAGAACAGAAAGTATGGCTCCAAGTTGAATAACTATAGTAAATAGTTTGGTAAATTCATCGTGTTCAATTCCAAAATAGGTACTGGCAAGAATCATATGCCCTGTTGATGAAACAGGTAAAAATTCTGTAATTCCTTCTATAATGGCAAGAATGACAGCTTGTAGTGTATCCATGGTATTTGATGAGATTTTTTAGATTATGAAAAACAATAATCTATTTTTTGGGTTTCTTTAGTATGGAGTAAATCGTAATCCCAAAACCTATCAAAACGGTAGTTGGTGCCAATCGAATTCTTCTGAAATTAAAAATATCTTCATTAAAAACTTTTGGGTCATCGCTTCCTCCTCCAGACATCAGTATAAAACCAAGTGCGATTACTGTAATACCTATCAAAAGTATCTTATAATTAACTTTATCAAAAAGAAATTCTTGTGGCTGTTGTTTTTCTTCCATTAGTATGATGTTCTAAATTGTAGATTAATAAAGGTCGTCTGTTCTTAAATTTAAGTAGCGTTGTGTAGCAAAGAAAGTACTTATCCAAGTAATCAAAATACCTACTAACATTACGCTAACCAAAACGGCTCCTGTCATTATAGGATCATTTAGGATTCCTAAATTTGGGAAAGTAGTATCTAAATAGACTAACAAACCAATTAAAGCCAGAACAGCCAAAAAGGAACCGATTAACCCCAATTTGATACTTCTCATTATAAACGGTTTTCGAATAAACGATTTTGTTGCACCAACCATCTGCATTGTTTTGATGATAAATCTATTGGAGTAAATTGATAATCGCATGGAGCTGTTAATAAGGACAACTGCAATGAAAGCTAAAATTCCGCTAACAATTAAAATCCACATACTGACTTTCTTGATGTTGTCGTTTACTAAACTTACCAGTTGTTTGTCATACACAATGTCCGATACCATTTCGTTGGCTCTAAAACGACTTTCTATTTTTCGAATGTTTTCGGTGTCAATATAATCAGCTTTTAAGTGGATGTCGAAAGAATTTTGAAGAGGATTGGCTCCTAAAAAAGTCATGAAATCTTCGCCAATGATGTCGGTATGCTGTTTTGCAGCCTGCTCTTTAGTTACATATGCACTCGATTTTACAAATTTTGCAACTTTTAGTTCATTCTGAAATGCATTGATAACACTATCGTTAGCTTCATTTTTAAAGAAAACAGTCATAGCAATTTCTTCCTTGAAATCGTCTGATAATTTTTTTGAATTGATTACAAATAAACCCAAAATGCCCAATAGGAATAGCACTAGAAAGACACTCAATACTACCGAAAAATAAGAAGAAATCAGTCTGCGTTTTTGAAATTTTTCAAAAGAGGAACTCATATGTAATTAAATTATGGGGTAAAAATAATAAAGAATTTCTTTAATTATAGTTTATAACGTTTAAAGTTTTGACTTTAGTACAATAAACGTAAATTTGCCTTTCAATTTTAGTAACCCTTTCAGGGTTTTAAACCCTGAAAGGGTTAAAAATAAAAATAATAAAAAAGAGGAATGAAGTACAATCCCAACGAAATAGAAGCTAAGTGGCAAAAATTCTGGTCAGAAAACCAAACTTTTGCAGCATCAAACCATTCGGAAAGACCTAAATATTATGTTTTAGACATGTTCCCTTATCCCTCTGGAGCAGGTTTGCACGTTGGGCATCCATTAGGATACATCGCGTCAGATGTGTATGCGCGTTACAAAAGACATCGCGGATTCAATGTTTTGCATCCAATGGGTTATGATAGTTTTGGGTTACCAGCAGAACAATATGCCATTCAAACGGGTCAACGTCCAGAAGATACCACTTCGGTAAATATTGACGGGGGAGTAGACAAAGAAGGAAAACAAATAGCAGGCTACAGAAAACAGTTGGATAAAATTGGTTTTTCGTTCGATTGGAGCCGTGAAGTGCGCACTTCAAATCCTGATTATTACAAACACACCCAGTGGATTTTTATCCAATTATTTAATTCTTGGTACAATAAAAGTTCTAATAAAGCCGAAGATATTGCAACGCTAATTGCCGTTTTCGAAAGCGAAGGAAATGCTAATGTAAATGCGGTTTGCGATGACAACATTCCAACTTTTTCGTCAAGCGAATGGAACGCATTTTCATCAGAAGAACAACAAAAAATACTATTGCAATATCGATTAACTTATTTGGCGGAAACCGAAGTAAACTGGTGTCCGGGCTTGGGAACCGTTTTAGCCAATGACGAAATTGTGAATGGCGTTTCAGAACGCGGAGGTTTTCCAGTAGTTCGCAAGAAAATGACCCAATGGAGCATGCGAATTTCAGCCTATGCAGAGCGCTTGTTGCAAGGTTTAGACAGTATTGATTGGAGCGAAAGTATCAAAGAAAGTCAGAGAAACTGGATTGGAAAATCGGTTGGAGCGATGGTTTCTTTTAAATTAAAAAATCACGAAGCAAACATCGAAGTATTCACAACACGGCCTGACACTATTTTTGGAGTAACCTTTATGACATTGGCTCCAGAACACGAATTGGTGACTCAAATCACCACTCCAGAGCAAAAAGCAGCTGTTGAAGCCTATATCGAAAAAACGGCAAAGCGTTCCGAAAGAGAGCGTATGGCAGATGTAAAAACCATTTCAGGTGTTTTTACGGGAGCGTATGCCGAGCATCCGTTTACGGCAGCACCAATTCCAGTTTGGATTGGAGACTATGTTTTGGCAGGATACGGAACTGGCGCTGTTATGGCGGTTCCTTGTGGAGACGAGAGAGATTATGCTTTTGCCAATTTCTTCAAGGGGCAAGAGGGAATGCAAGAGATCAAGAATATTTTTGCCAATGCCGATATTTCCAAAGAAGCATTTAGTTCTAAAGACAATGTGGTTCTTGCCAACTCCGATTTCTTGAATGGATTGAATTACAAAGAAGCCACTAAAAAAGTCATTGAAGAGCTAGAAAAAATAGGTCAAGGAAAAGGCAAAATCAATTACCGTTTGCGTGATGCGGTTTTTTCTCGTCAAAGGTATTGGGGAGAACCCTTTCCAGTATATTATGTGAAGGGCTTACCGCAAATGATTGCCGCCAAACATTTGCCAATCATCTTACCAGAAGTGGAGAAATACTTACCAACCGAAGATGGATTGCCGCCTTTAGGAAACGCAACAGTTTGGGCTTGGGATAGTGTAAACAATGAAGTAGTTGACACAAATTTGGTCGACAACGCAACTATTTTTCCTCTAGAATTGAACACCATGCCGGGTTGGGCTGGAAGTTCTTGGTATTGGATGCGGTACATGGACGCGCACAATGATGCAGAATTTGCGAGTAAAGAAGCCTTGAACTATTGGGAAAGTGTTGATTTATACATTGGCGGAAGCGAACACGCAACCGGTCACTTATTGTATTCCCGTTTTTGGAACAAATTCTTGAAAGATAAAGGTTTTGCTCCAACAGAGGAGCCTTTCAAGAAGTTGATTAACCAGGGGATGATTTTGGGAATGAGTGCGTTTGTATATAAGTTAAATCCATCTAGAACAAAAATAGAAATAGAGAATAAAGAAATAAATAAAGATATATTCTTATCAAATATTATTTACAAAAAACTAACTAAATTAGTTGTTAATAGTGGTATTAGAATTATAGAAATTAATTATAGTAAAAACACTGAAATTAATTTAATTGATGATGAACAAAATAAAATTATTTTAGCAGAAAATGAAAAAGAATTTTCGGACATTATCTCTGAATTAGTAGAATCTTTTAAAAATTTAAATGTTACAAAAGTATATTTAGATTTAGAGTTTTTACTCTTGCCCATTCATGTTGATTTAAAAGTAATAAATGAAATTACCAATGAATTAAGCATCCAAGCTTTTAAAAATCATCCACTGTATTCAGATTATAAAAATGCTGAATTTCTTTTAGAAGATGGCAAATACATCGTTGGTCGCGAAGTCGAAAAAATGTCCAAATCCAAATACAATGTGGTAACGCCAGATGATATTTGCAATGAATACGGCGCCGATACCTTGCGTTTGTACGAAATGTTTTTAGGACCCTTAGAACAAGCAAAACCATGGAACACAGCAGGGATTTCAGGAGTTTTTGGTTTCCTGAAAAAACTATGGCGTTTGTATTTTGATGACCATGGGTTGATTGTAAATAACAACGAACCCACCAAAGACAACCTAAAATCCCTACACAAAACCATCAAAAAAGTAGCAGAAGACATCGAAGGATTTTCTTTCAACACTTCCGTTTCACAGTTTATGATTTGTGTCAATGAATTGTCGGCTCAAAATTGTCATTCTCGTGCTATTTTAGAGCCTTTAGCTATTTTGATTTCGCCTTATGCGCCGCATATTGCAGAGGAATTATGGAGTCAATTAGGCCATTCGGGTTCAATTGCTACGGTTGATTTTCCAGTATTAGAGGAGAAACATTTGGTAGAAAGCAGCAAGGAGTATCCGGTTTCTTTCAACGGAAAAATGCGTTTCACCATCGAGTTGCCTTTAGATTTAACTCCAGCGCAAATTGAAGAAATCATCATGAAAGATGAAAGGACCATCAAGCAATTAGCTGGAAATATGCCTAAAAAAGTAATCATCGTTCCTGGGAAAGTAATTAACTTGGTTGGGTAAATATATTCAATGTCAATGTCAATGTCAATGAAAAGATAAGAAATTCTAAATCTTATTGAATATGGTCAATTTGAGTTTCGGATTTTTTTATTGAAATTGATTTTTGTTATTGTCTTTGCAATTGAAATGCCAAATTGACATTTTATAAAATTGGCGTATAATTTGATGATAAAGTTTTATCTTAATTATAAAAAAATAAAGAACTATGTACTTACTATTAGCAGGTTTAATCATGTTATTCAGTTGGTTAGTAAGCAGCCGATTGAAAAGTAAATTTGAATTGTATTCTAAATTGCAACTTCAAAACGGAATGTCAGGACGAGAAATCGCCGAAAAAATGCTTGCCGATAACGGAATTTATGATGTAAAAGTGATCTCTGTTGAAGGACAACTGACGGATCATTACAATCCGGCCGACAAAACCGTTAACTTGAGCGAAGGCGTTTACAATCAAAGAAATGCAGCTGCAGCAGCGGTTGCCGCTCACGAGTGTGGTCATGCGGTGCAACACGCTACCGCTTACAGCTGGTTAACGATGCGTTCTCAGTTGGTTCCTATCGTTAATGTGGCTTCCACTTATATGCAATGGATTTTAATAGCTGGGATTTTGATGGTGCGCTCTTTTCCTCAGTTATTATTAGTGGGGATTGTAATTTTTGCGGCAACAACAGTGTTTTCGATTATTACTTTGCCAGTAGAATATGATGCTAGTAATCGCGCTTTGGCTTGGTTAGAAAACAAAAATATGCTTACTCGCGAAGAGCATGATGGAGCCAAAGATGCATTGAAATGGGCAGCAAGAACCTATGTAGTAGCAGCTATTGGTTCGATTGCGACCTTGTTGTATTACATTTCAATTTACAATAACAGAAGATAACATACTCATTGGTATATAAAACAAAAAATCCGTTTCGAGTGAAGCGGATTTTTATTTTACCTTAGGTCTATTATCCGCGAACTTTATCAGGATTGTACCCTAAATAAGGCATCTCTTTTTCATGAAAAACTACGCCATATTCTTCCAATTCTTTTAATAGGGGTAAATATACTTCTTTACGGATAGGAAGTTGAACACCAGGAGTGGTGATATTGCCATTTAAAATTTGTAAAGTTGCCATAGCCACTGGTAAACCTACAGTTTTTGCCATAGCAGTATAGGTTTGGTCGTCTCCAATACAAACCATCTTGGAATCGATTTGTTTTATACTACCGTTTATTTCATAGCCAAATTTGTGATACATCACGATCATGTCTTTATCGTTTGGTTGTAAGGTCCAACTATCACTAAGAATTTTTTCGAGAATTTGTGCTGGAGTAGCATTTTTTAAACCTACAATTTTTTTTGGGTTGAAGATGTCTAGTTCCAATAATTTATCCCACATAATATCATCTTGCTCAATGCCTAAGCTCAAGCGTAGCTTGATTTCAACTGAATCTGTTGGGTGATAAGGCAAGAATAAATTTGTAAATTCTCGGTAACTGATGGTTTCTGAATTATCAATTACATAGGTGTCATCGGTCATGCCCAGTTGAACAAACATATTCCAAGCTCTAGAAAACCCCACACGGCGTATGGTTCCACGATAGAGAGTCAAAGCATCATCTAATCCGTAAACGCTCCTGTATTTTAAAGAGTCTCTGTTGGCATAGCCTTCAAACCTACCGTAACCTTCTACTTCCATAAATTCGGTTCTACGGAATAATTTGTGGTAGGGAATGTATTTGTAAGTGCCCTCTTGAATGAATTTGGCAGCTCCACCTTGTCCTGCCAAAACCACATTTCTTGGTGCCCAAGTAAATTTATAATTCCACAAATTTGTATCTGATTCTGGGGCAACTAATCCGCCACAAAAAGATTCAAATAATATTACTTTTCCACCTTTTTCTCGAATTTCATCAATGACTTTCATGGCACTCATGTGATCGATTCCGGGATCCAAACCAATTTCATTCATGAAAACGAGATTGTTTTCTTTGGCAGCAGCATCTAATTCTTGCATAGCATCGCTAACGTACGATGCTGTAACCATATGCTTTTTATAGCTAATGCAATCTTTAGCAATTTCAATATGTAAGTGTGCAGGAAGCATCGAAATAACGATATCGGCTTTTTGAATTTCTATTTTTCGCTGGTTTTCATCAAAAATATCTAAGGCTATTGCAGTAGCATTTTTATGATTGTTGGTTTTCCTTTTAGCTAATTCCAACGATAAATCAGCAATGGTAAGATGCAAATTTTCGGGATTGGATTTTTTTAATAAGTACTGAATTAAGGAAGAAGCCGAACGACCAGCACCAATAATTAGAATATTTCTCATGGTTTTTGTAAATAGTATTACAAAGATAGGAATTTGTAAACAGTTGGAATAGGGAATGACTAAAAACAAAAAATCTCATTTGTTATGGCAAATGAGATTTTCTGTGGGATTTCGGATGGTATTATTCTAATCCTTCTAAATCTTTTAAATCTTCTTTTTTAGATTCGATCTTTTTTTGCTCAAATTGCTCATCCTTAGCAACTTCGTCTGGAATAAGAGTTTCTTTTCCGATTACGATAATAAAAGCTATTCCAGTAACTATAAGAATCCATTTTGGAACACTTTTTTGATTTGCATCTGATTTTAAAAAAGCAATTATGCCAAAAATTAATGCTAATCCTAGAGGCAATAATGCTAAAGTTCCCAAAGGTAAAATTGAAAATGCAATTCCTAAAAATGCAAATATAAAGGCTAAAACAATAAATAATTTTCTCATAATTCTATAATCCTGAAGCGTTAGTTAATGTGAGTTGTCCTGTTCCTACTGGAATACTAAACTTGATTAAAGCTGGTACTCTTGATTCGTCGGCGGTGAGCCAAATAATATTTTTGTCGGTTCCTCTAAGAGCTTGTGTTTTGGCGCCAATAGAGATTTTGTAGCATACTTTCTTACCTAAATTTCCTGCAGAAATAGTTTCTTTACCCATGTATTTTGCACCAACTGCCATTTCTTTTTGGTCAAAAACTACAGTAAATGCTTTTATTTGGCCAGGTTTAAAGGTACTAAAGTCAATTGTTCTTAATTTGTATAAAACGGAAACAACATCTTGTGTAGCACCACCCACCTGAAATGTTTTTTTAGATTCAGGCATGTTCTTTTTGTTTACGGTACTTTCAATCGTCTTGCCGTCATTTTTGAAAATATACTTTTCTTTTTTAGTGTATTTACCTTCAAAAATATCTCTTTTATACAGACTTGGTCTTAAAGTAATTGGATTCACATACGACTCATAAATATCTCTAATTTTAAAAAAAGAATCCCACTTACTGTATGTCGTTGCTTGACAACTTAAATGTAGTAGGGTGTTTTTAGAAGTTTTCACCGTTTCAGTTTGCATCGTTACCTGCGCTAATTGTGTCATTAAACCGCTCATATTATAAGAGGCAGCATAAATGAATTTTTCTCCAGATTTAACAGCTTTATTTTCTTGACTTAAAGAAGAGTATGTCGTTAGTAAAACAGTTAGAATTAAAAGTAACTTTTTCATTGTTTCTTCATGTTTTTGATGAAAGGCAAATATACTATTTTTTTGTAAGTGCAATTCAGGATTAATAATTCATAAAAATTTTTCGGTTTAGTGGAATAACCGGTATTTTTACTCTTTAATTAAATTGTAAATGAAAATGGAAAGAAAAATACTTTCAGTTGCATCGGTTCTTGGTGTTGTAGCAATAATTTTAGGAGCGTTTGGTGCACATGCTCTAAAAAAAATTTTGAGTGTTGAACAACTGAATACTTTTGAAACAGGTGTCAAATACCAAATGTATCATGCTCTATTGCTCTTATTTATTGCTACTACTCCATTATTGGCAGACAAAGCGAAAAAGGGAATTTTATATCTTGTTGTTGTTGGAATTCTCTTTTTTTCAGGGTCTATCTATCTTTTGGCAACAAATGATTTAACCAGTTTCGACTTCAGAGTTATTGGGTTTGTGACACCAATAGGAGGTTTATTGCTTATTTGTTCTTGGGTATGGCTTTTTGTTGAAGTATATAAGAAAGCAAAACATTGAATACCAGTTAATAAAAACTGTTTTTGAAAGTTTAGACACTTTGTTTTTTTGAAAATTAGTAGCTATTTTGACGAAATTGATGCGTTAAATGGAAGAATTATAGGAATTCTTTTAAAAATCTTCAAAAATAAAATGAAGAAAATGTAATAGAAAAACGTTTGCACATTGTATATATATAAATATTAAATATTAAAAATTAAGAATACAATCATTTTTTCTGATACTTTTTGCTATAATCCTAATTCTTATTTTGAGTTATGGTTTGTTCAATAGAATTTACTTTCTTTGTCCCATAATTCTAAAAATGAAACAGTTATGTCTATTAAGAAACAATTTATAAAATCGAAACCAGTTTGCAAAGTAACTTTTACAATTGATGCTAAAGATGCAACATCTGCATCAGTAGTTGGAGATTTTAACAATTGGAATCAAAGTGAAGGGGAATTGAGTAAATTGAAAAACGGAACTTTTAAAGGCGTTTTTGAATTAAATAAAGACGGAATGTATGAATTCAAGTACATTGTAGATGGTGTTTATGTAAATGATCCAGAAGCAGATTACTACATCTGGAACGAATTTGCTAATGCAGAAAACGGAGTATTAGAATTGTAATTCTTACAATACTTAAAATTAAAATCGCTCATTGAGCGATTTTTTTGTTTATAACAGATTTGTAAAATTCAATTCGCAGTTGGTTTCAAGCTCTATTGGTGTTTGATTTTTTCTAAAAAGACATGCAGAAAATGAGCCTCTGAGTAGTATTTTATTACCCTTTACTTCAAGCCAACTGCCTTCGCGCAATCCTAAAACGGGTTGGGAATTAAAATGATGAAATTCTAAAATGCGTGTTTCCCTTGTTTCACCCATATGTTTGGAGTGTAAATCGGAATCTAAATAGTGTGGATTTAGATTAAAATGGACTAATCCCAAAGTTTTAAAACTTGGTGGATATACAATAGGCATGTCGTTTGTAGTTTGCATTGTAAGTCCACATATATTGCTGCCGGCACTGGTGCCTAGATAAGGAGTTCCATTTTTTAAGATGTTTTCCAAGACACTCATTATATTATTTTCATACAATTGAGTCACTAATAAGAATGTATTACCCCCTCCAGTAAAAATCCCTTCTGCTTTTTCAATTGCTGTAATTGGATTATCAAATTCATGAATTCCTGTTATTTCGATATTGATTTTTGCAAAAGCCAAGCGAACAAATTGAGTATAATCTTCGTGCGAAATACCTCCAGGTCTTGCATAGGGCAAGAATAAAATCGATTTGCAGTTCTTAAAATGAATAGCTAAATCAGGTAAAAGATATTCAAGATAGCTACTTCCATATAAAGTTGAGGTACTTGCAAGTATAAGATTTTTCATTTTTCCATTTAAAAAATTCTACGGTTATAAAGATAGTAATACGAGCTCTATTTTAAGTTGCTTATTTTAAATTAACACAATATTAGTAGCTTGTTAGCAATTTATTTGGAGTGTATTAAAATACTTTTACAAAGCAATTGAATAACTATGAATAGAGTTTTATTTGCTTTTATAATCTTTACTATTGTTCCTAATCGAATTATAGGTCAACAACTAATTCCTGAAACTTTGAAAGGCAAGGTTGTTGCAGACGCAAATAACACAAAAGGAATTTATATTGTTAATCTAAAAACGGAAAAGAGTACAGTAACAGATGAAAATGGATATTTTCATATTCAAGCTTCTATTTGTGATACTTTAATGTTTTCATCCACTCAATTTAAAGGATTAAAAATAGAATTGTCCGCGAATGATTTTTCTACAGAATTACTGATTGTAAAACTGAAACCAATTATGAACCAACTCAAAGAAGTACTAGTTTATCAATATAAAAATATCAATGCTGTAGCTCTCGGAATTATCCCAAAAGGACAAAGAAGCTATACGCCCGCAGAACGGAGATTAAAAGCTGCAATAGGATATGATGCACGTATTGGTTTAAATACTTCATTGTCAATAGATCCTTTATTGAATATGTTTTCAGGAAGAGCAGCAATGCTAAGAAAAGAATTGGAAGTGGAAAGAAAAGAAATTTTGATGAAGCAAATTTCTACTCTTTTTGATGAGGAATATTTTCTTATAAATTTAAAAATCCCTAAAGAATATATTAAAGGATTTCAATTTTATATTGTAGAAAACACTAGCTTTGTTAGTACTTTGAGATCAAAAAATAAAGCAATGATAACTTTTTTGATTGGTGAATTGGCTTTGAAATACAATAAAATTAGGAGTGATGAAACGCAAAATTAGTATACTCGTATTATTTCTGTTAAGTCAAATTTGTTTCGCACAGATTGGAGTCAGAAAAACAGTTCGTGGTCAGGTGGTAAACGATTCTGTAAGCGTAGAAAATGTGGTTGTTTTCAATGTAAATTCAAAAACAGGAACGGTAACTGGTTCTCAAGGATTCTTTAAAATTGATGTAAAAAATAACGATACGTTGGTTTTCTCGGGTTTGCAATTCAAATCCAAAAAGATAGTGTATTCTGATATTAAAAATTCTTTAAAGATTAAATTGGAAGCATTTGCCTATCAATTATCTGAGGTTATAGTGTCTAAAAATGAAAGTGTTAAAGCTATTCAAGGTTCTCAAGAAATTGTTGACCAACAGTATTTTGATGATGAAAAATCATCTCCACAAAATAGAACAATGATGCAAACGGGAGGGTTAGAAAATCCAATGGATTTTGTTAGAATGTATAAAGATATTCTAAAAACTATCAAAAAAGATGCTTCCAAAAACACTAAAGAAATTATCAAAACCGATTTTACTGAGGTTGCAATGAGGAAAATTCCGTATTCGTTTTTTAACAGCACTTTGCAATTGAGAGATGATGAAATTAAGCTTTTTCTTGTTTTTTGCGAAAATGATGACAAAGTTCAAAAAGTATTGAAGTCAAAATCAGAGTTTGAGATGATGGATTTTTTGATTAACAAGAATATTGAATTTAAAAAAATCACGAACTTTGACAAATAACCTCGTCAAAATATTCCATTCTGGAATGAAGCATTTTTAAAGAATGAAAAATAAAGCATTGTTTTTCATTCTTTTTCTCACAACCCAATTTATCTCAGCTCAGTCAGATGTTGAAAAACAAATTTCATGTAAAGTTGTTCTCGATTCTATTGCCATAGAAAACGTAAACATTGTTAATGCAAGGAGCGAAAAGGCTACAATTTCTGATAGTAAAGGCGTTTTTAGTATGATGGTAAAATTGGGAGATGTTTTGATTCTATCAGCTGTAAATTTAGAGACTATACGAAAGACAATTCTTGAAAAAGACATGCAGTCGGGAGGCATTGTTATCAAAATGACTCTCAAAACCAATACTCTAAACGAAGTAATTGTTAATGATAATAGAAATATTAATGCAGTTTCGTTGGGGATTTTATCTAAAGAAGCAAAAAAATATACTCCAGCTCAAAGAAAACTAAGAACAGCAGGAGATTTTAAGCCGATAGATTTGTTGGGAATTCTCGGAGGTGCATTAGCTGTAGATCCAATTCTTAATGCTATAAATGGCAGAACTAAGAGACTCAAAAAAGAAGTTGTTATAGAAAAAAATGAAAAGTTATTATTGAAATTGGAGGATTACTATAAAGAGGATTACTACACAGAAGTTTTAAAAATCCCCAAAGAATACATTAAGGGGTTTCAATATTATTTAATCGAAGATCCTGATTTTGTAAATGCTTTGAATGTAAAAAATAAAACCTTGACCTTATTTTTAGCTAAGAAATTAGCATCCGATTATATCGAAATAATTCATCAAGAACAGAAATAAGTATAGTCGAAGTTTTGTACTTTTGCTACGAAATAAAATACAACAACTATGTTTGGTATTGGAGGAGGAGAAATAATTTTTATTCTGCTTGTAGTTTTGATGCTTTTTGGATCGGATAAAATTCCAGAAATTGCCAGGACATTAGGCAAATTAATGGCACAGTTAAAAAATGCGACTAACGACATCAAAAGCGAAATCCAAAAAGGTGTTGATGGGGTGGTTGAAGATTCTTCTTTTTCGGAAATTTCGTCAGAGATATCAAAAGCTAAAGAGAACTTTATTAATACGAATACCTCTACTATTACCAAAATAAAAGAGGATATCGATGAAGTAACGGGACCCATAAAAAGGCAACTATAATGCTTGAAAAAATCATCGATTTAGACAAGAAAATTTTCATTTACCTAAATGGATTAGGTTCAGAATCCTTCGATGGTTTGTGGTTATTGATTACAAAGCAAGCATATTGGACTCCACTTTTTTTGTTGATTTTTTACCTATTGCAACAAATGCTCGGTTGGAAAAAATTTCTGTATTACATTCTCTTTACCGCAGTTTTAATTCTTATTTGTGATCAAACAGCAAATCTTTTTAAGGAAACTTTCCAGCGATTAAGGCCATGTAATGACACAGAAATCAAAGATATCATTCGAATTGTAAAATCCAGCAGCACTAAAAGTTTCTTCTCTGGTCATGCTACAAATTCTATGGCGACTACAGTATTTGCCTACATGATTTTAAAAAAGTATTACAAATACAGTTTTCTGTTATTTCTATTTCCTTTGATTTTTGCTTATAGCAGAATTTATCTTGGACTTCATTTTCCGACAGACATTCTTACCGGATATGCTTTCGGAGCTGCATTCGGATTTGTTTTTTATAAGATGTATCAAAAATATATCATCAAAGACTAGAGTATTCTCGAAACGGTTAATCCATCTCTTATGGGCAATAAAACGGTTTCTATACGGGGATCATTTTTTAACACTTGGTTGTATTCTAACAAAATTTTAGTGCTGATATCGTTGGGTTGTAAAGGCTCTAAAACCTTACCACTCCATAATACGTTGTCTGATAAAATGATGCCTCCTTTGTTCATTTTAGGAACAATAAGTTCAAAATAATTTAGGTAATTTTCCTTGTCGGCATCGATGAAGACCAAGTCAAATTGATTATCTAGGGTCGGAATGATGTCGATGGCTTCTCCCAGATGTTGCACAATTTGTTTACCCCAAGGAGATTTATCAAAATATTTTCGTTGAAAATCAAGCAGTTCTTCTTTGATGTCAATTGTGTGAAGTATACCGTTTTCTTGCATGCCTTCGCATAAACACAGAGCAGAATATCCCGTGTAGGTCCCGATTTCGAGAATGCTTTTTGGACGAATTAACTTAGATAACATACTCAAAACCCGACCTTGAAAATGACCGCTTAGCATTCTAGGAAGTAAAATTTTTTGATAGGTTTCTTTATTAAGTGCCGCTAATAATTCGGGCTCATTTTGAGAATGTTGCTCGATATAATCTTCTAATTCTTGTGAAAGGAAGTGCATTATTCTAATTTAAAAGTATTTAAACCTTGGTGATTATTCCAAAATCGCAATAAGTAAATGGTTTCGTTTTCAGTGGAAAAATACAAGGTAATCTGCTTTATGATTACCATTTTGAATACACCAATATAGTCGGATTTTGTAAAGACTAAGTTTCCTTTTGAAAGTAAATGGAGCGAATAATCTACTTCGTTAATAAAATTCAAGACCTCTTTTTCAGACCAATTATTTTCGAGGTATTCAATATTTTGCCAATAATCATCTCTGGATGCTAAAGTCCATTCAATTTTCATCCTTAAAATATTTTGAATACCTTTTTTTAGTTTCCTTCATTACTAATTCATTCGAAATAGTCTGTTTATTTTTAACTTGAATAAGGGCTTCGTCAATCGCTTTTCTTTCTTGTAAAGACATTAAATTTTCTGTTTCATTTTCGTTTAAATAATTGTCAAAAACGGAGGAAACAATACGCAACAAACGCTCGTCAGCATTTTCGATTTGCATTTGAATTTTTTGTTTTAATTCTGGAAGTCCCATAATTATATATTGTTGTAAACAAATTTACAAAAATTAATAATTTTTCAAGTCATATTTATTTCAAAAAATCAAGAGTAGCAAAATATATCAATTTATCAATTCATGAAATCAATAAATTGTCATTAAATTTGCCTCATGCAAATCGAAAAAAAAGACATACGATCCTTATCTAAAGAACAGCTACGCGATTTTTTTGTAGCCAATAACGATAAAGCTTTTCGAGGAAATCAAGTGTATGAATGGTTGTGGAATAAAGGAGCACATCATTTTGATGACATGACCAATGTTTCAAAAGAAACGAGAATGATGCTTGAGAACAACTTTGTCATCAATCATATTAAAGTCGATACCATGCAACGCAGTGAAGACGGTACTGTTAAAAATGCAGTTCGTTTGCATGATGGTTTAGTCGTTGAGAGTGTTTTGATTCCAACCAATACAAGGACTACCGCCTGTGTCTCCAGTCAAGTAGGCTGTAGTTTAGATTGTAATTTCTGTGCTACTGCTCGATTAAAGCGAATGAGGAATTTGGAACCTGCGGAAATTTATGACCAAGTTATCGCGATAGACAAGGAAAGCCGTTTGTATTATAATCATCCTTTGTCAAATATTGTTTTTATGGGTATGGGAGAACCTTTGATGAATTATAATAATGTTATCAAAGCTATTGAGATGATTACATCAAATGAAGGATTAGGAATGTCACCAAAACGAATCACGTTATCAACTTCAGGGATTCCTAAAATGATTAAAAAGCTTGCAGACGATGAAGTGAAATTTAAACTTGCAGTGTCTTTGCATTCAGCAATCGACGAAATTCGTTCCAAAATTATGCCTTTCAGCGCCAATTTTCCTTTGGCAGAACTAAGAGAATCTTTAGAATATTGGTATAAAAAAACTAAAAGTAAATTGACATACGAATATGTTGTTTGGAAAGATATCAATGACAACAAAGCCTCTATTGATGCTTTAGTAAAATTCTGTAAATATGTACCTTGTAAGGTTAATTTAATAGAATACAATCCGATAGATGAAGGGGAATTTCAACAAGCCTCTGAGCAATCGATTAATGCATACATCAACGCATTGGAAGCCAATGGAATTGTAGCAAAAGTGAGAAGAAGTAGAGGTAAGGATATTGATGCTGCTTGTGGACAACTTGCTAATAAAGAGGTATAAAAAACGTTCTCAATTTGAGAACGTTTTTTAAATTTATAAGTAAGTCAAGATGATTTAGTTTCCAATTACAATGTTAATTGAAATTCCATTCTTAGTAAATACAGCTAAATTGTCGCAATCACCATTTCCATAATCTAAACTAGCCGTTACATTATTTCGTGTAATTGTAATTATTCCTTGAACTATGAGTGGTTTTTTAGGTTCGGCACAACTCATTTTTATAATCAAAGGAGAAGTAATAGTGCTCGTTTGACTTGCTCCATTTGTAGATGTTGTAGTCCAACTTCCAGTAACTTGATACACATTATCAGTCCAACTTGGAGTTGAAAAACCTTCAATAATTTCTCTAACTCTTTGCCCAACTCTTGTATAAGCATCGCCATTCGGGAAAGTTGCAGTTAAATCCATATTCATCGTTACTACTGGGTGCGGATTCACACCAGTTGAAAGTACTCGTGTAAATGATTTATTTCCGTCAATCTTAATTCCATTATGATAAAAGTTATCAAAGGAATAATTAATGGTATGCGATGTTGCCTCAGGCTGGTAGGTAAAGGTCGCCGTAATTTTCCCTTTGAGAACA
>Ga0315904_10003268_pt1 | contig 24046 bp, 29 predicted proteins | sample LakEriMetagenome_6_FD_203529 | JGI IMG/M metagenome (GOLD analysis project Ga0315904, IMG submission 203529) | Freshwater fungal communities from buoy surface, Lake Erie, Ohio, United States - Buoy 12 MA120 | ecosystem: Environmental > Aquatic > Freshwater > Lake | place: USA: Lake Erie, Ohio... | reverse complement strand
AAGAGGTCTTCGAGACCTTCCTCAACTCCTACGCGCGGGCTTTCGATCCGCACTCCAACTATTTCTCGCCGCGCAACAGCGAGGAATACAAGATCCAGATGAGCCTCAACTACGAGGGCATCGGCGCCTCGCTGCAGCTCGTCGACGACCACGTGACGATCATGAACCTCATCGAGGGCGGACCGGCCGCCGCCGACGGCACCTTGAAGGCCAGCGACCGCATCACCGCGGTCGGCCAGGGGACCGAAGGCGCGCTCACCGACGTGGTGGGCTGGCGCATCGACGACGTCGTGCAGCTCATCCGCGGCAAGGGCGGCACGACCGTGCGCCTGCAGATCCTGCCGACGGGCGCCGCGCCCGGCACCGCCGAGAAGATCGTGCCGCTGGTCCGCGGCAAGGTCACGCTCGAGGCGCAGGCCGCGCAGCGCGAACTCAAGACCCTCAAGCGCGGCGACCGCGAATACAAGGTCGGCGTCATCAACGTGCCGGGCTTCTATTCCGACTACGACGGGCAGCGCGCGGGCAACGCCGACTACCGCAGCACCACGCGCGACGTCCGACGGCTCATCGAGGAGCTCAAGGCCGAGAAGATCGATGGCCTCGTCATCGACCTGCGCGGCAACGGCGGCGGCTTCCTCCCGGAGGCGCAGTCGCTCACCGGGCTGTTCGTCGACCAGGGTCCGGTGGTGCAGGTGCAGTTCGCCAACGGCGCCAAGGAAGTCCTCGACGACATCGAACAGGGCACGACCTACGACGGCCCGCTCGTGGTGCTCATCGACCGCTTCAGCGCGTCGGCGTCGGAGATCTTCGCGGGCGCCATCCAGGACTACCGCCGCGGCGTGGTGGTCGGCCAACGCAGCTTCGGCAAGGGCACCGTCCAGAACCTCGTGCCCCTGCAGCGCTGGAGCAGCAAGCCGGTGAACGGCCAATTGACCGTGACCATCGCCAAGTTCTACCGCGTCACGGGCGATAGCACCCAGAATCGGGGCATCGAACCCGACGTCGTGCTCGCCTCCCCCATCAGCCTGGAGGACGTCGGCGAGAGCACGATGCCCGACGCGCTGCCCTGGGACCGGATCGCCGCCGCGCCCTTCCGCGGGCTCGAGCCGCGTCCGCCCTCCGTCGCCCAGCTCGCCAACGAAGAACGGGCACGCCAGGACCGGGACGCCGACTACCGATGGCTGGTGGAGGACATCGATGCGCTCGACCGGCAGCGCAGCCTGAAGTCGCTGTCGCTCAACATCGAAGAGCGGCGCGCCGAGCGGACCCGTCTCGAAGCGGAACGGCTCGCCCGCGAGAACACCCGTCGCGCGGCACGCGCAGAGCCGCCACTGGCGTCGATCAACGACATCGACGGCACCAAGCTGCCGGATGTGCAGCTCGACCAGGCGGCCCAGGTGATGGCGGACATCCTCGAAAAAGGCGCTGCCGCCGTTGCCCCGCCGAAGCCCGCACGCAAGGCGCCGGCGCCGACCATCGCCCGTCAGCCCTGACCGTCAGGCCGTCGGGACGGGCTCACCCAAGCGATGCCCCCGCTCGAGGCAATACTCGAGCCACTTGTTGAGCATCATGTTGCGCGCCCAGCGCTCATCGAGGGCGGCGCCCGCGGCAGCGCGCCAGTCGCGCAACACGGGATGCTCGTGGCGCGACGCCCAGCCGCGCGCCTCCACGAGGCGCGCGTCGTGATAGACGCAGAGCTGCATGTCGGGCGCGCTGGGCCAGGCCGCATCCGCGCCGAAAAGATAGGTGAGTTCGAGTTGCGTCGTGTAGGGCGAGCGTTCGATCACCCGCAATGACAGCTCACAGTCGCCCTCGACCCGGGAGAGGCGCTCGCCATCGAGCGCCTGCAGGTCGCCGGCGAGCCGGCCGAGCCGCAGGTGGTTGCTGTCGTAGAGCGCCATGAGCGCCGTGAAACTGCGCGGCCGACCGCGCCAACTGGCCGGCAACCGCCCATCATCGCCGAGCAGTTCCGGCAGACCCTCTCCCGTGAAGCCCCTGCGCAGGTCGATCATGGGACGACTATACCCGAGGCATCACGGACGCACGCGGCGCTCGATGCCGGTCGCCTCGAGGATGCGCGCGGAGATCTCCTCGATGGAACACTCCGTGGTGTCGAGGCTGGCGATGCCATGCCGTTGGAACAAGGACTCCGCCGCGCGGGTCTCGAACTGCACCTGTGCCGGTGAGGCGTAGCGGCTGCCGGGACGGCGTTCCTGGCGGATCTGCTGCAGGCGCGCGGGCGCGATGCGCAATCCGTACACCTTGGCACGATGCCCCTGCAACGCGGGCGGCAGGCGCGTGGATTCGAGGTCCTCGTCGGTCAGCGGATAGTTGGCGGCGAACACGCCGTACTGCATGGCGAGATAGAGGCAGGTCGGCGTCTTGCCCGACCGTGACACGCCGACCAGCACGACATCCGCGCGACCGTAGTCGCGGTTCGAGCCGTCGTCGTTCGCGAGCGCATAGTTCGTAGCGTCGATGCGCATCGCATAGGCCGCAGCGTCCGCCATGCCGTGCGCGCGGCCCGCGCTGTGGCTCGAGCGCGTGCCGAGTTCACGCTCCATCGGCCCCACGAAGGCGTCGAAGAAGTCCAGGAACAACGCATCGCTGCGCTTGAACACCTCGCGGATCTCGTCCTGCACGAGCGTGCCGAAGATGATCGGCCGCAGGCCGCTTTCTTGGCCCGCCGCATGGATGCGCCGCAGCGCCTCTTCCGCCTTGTCAATGCTGGACACAAATGGCAAAGTCGCGGCCCTGATCTGCAGCCCCTCGAACTGCGTCAGGAGGCTGTGCCCCATGGTTTCCGCCGTCACGCCGGTCTGGTCGGACACGAAGAACACCGCCCTGGCTGCCACTGCCGATCTCCCTTGCCGAGGCTTCGCTGCCCCATGCCGAGTGTTCCACCCCCACCGGGCGTCGGCAAGCGCCCCTCGCCGCCCCGCATCGCCGAGGTACCACCCGTGACCGCACCCGTCCTACCGTTCGAGCGCCTGTCCATGCACGACGTCGAGCTCGTAGGCGGCAAGAACGCCTCGCTCGGCGAGCTCATCGGCGCCCTCACCCAGCTCGGCGTCAAGGTCCCGGGCGGCTTTGCGACCACCGCCACCGCCTACCGCGCGATGCTGGCCCGCGACGGGCTGGACGCGCGCATCCAGGACGCGCTCGCCACGCTCGATGTCGATGACATCGCGCGGCTCACCGAGGTCGGCGCGCGCATCCGGGGTTGGATCATGGACGCGCCGCTGCCCCCCGACCTCGAGCAGGCCGTGGTCGCAGGCTATCGCGCGCTCGGCGACGAGGTCGCGGTCGCGGTGCGATCATCGGCCACCGCCGAGGACCTCCCGGACGCGTCGTTCGCGGGCCAGCAGGAGACTTTCCTCAACGTCCAGGGCGAAGCGGCCGTGCTCGAGGCCATGCGCAAAGTGTTCGCCTCGCTCTTCAACGACCGCGCGATCGCCTATCGGGTCCACCAGGGCTTCGACCATTCGCAGGTCGCCTTGTCGGCCGGCATCCAACGCATGGTGCGCTCGGACCTCGGCGCGAGCGGCGTCATGTTCACGCTCGACACCGACTCGGGCTTCCGCGACGCGGTGTTCATCACGGCGTCCTGGGGCCTCGGCGAGACCGTGGTGCAGGGCGCAGTCAACCCGGACGAGTTCTACCTCTACAAACCCGCGCTGCGCGCCGGCCGCAGCGCCGTGCTGCGGCGCAACCTGGGCGCCAAGGCCATCAAGATGGTGTACGGCGAACCGGGTGCCGCCGAACGCGTGCGCACCGTCGAGGTGCCGAAGGCCGATCGCGAGCGTTTCTGCCTGGACGAGCGCGACCTCGTCGAACTCGCGCGCCAAGCGCTGATCATCGAGGACCATTACGGGCGCCCGATGGACATCGAATGGGGCAAGGACGGGCGCACCGGGGAGCTCTTCATCCTGCAGGCGCGCCCCGAGACGGTCCAGAGCCGCGCCGGGCGCACGCTGCAACGCTACACCCTGCAGCGACGCTCGACCGTGCTCGTCGAGGGACGCAGCATCGGCCAACGCATCGGCGCAGGTCCCACGCGCATCATCGCCGACCCCTCGCAGATGGCGCGCGTGCAGCCGGGCGATGTGCTGGTCGCCGACATGACGGATCCCGACTGGGAACCGGTGATGAAGCGCGCCTCGGCGATCGTCACCAACCGCGGCGGCCGCACCTGCCATGCCGCGATCATCGCGCGCGAACTCGGCATCCCGGCGGTCGTGGGCTGCGGCGACGCCACGCGGGTGCTCCAGGAAGGGCAGCCCGTCACCGTCTCCTGCGCCGAAGGCGACATCGGCTACGTGTACGACGGCGCGCTCGACTTCGAGCGCCAGCAGGTCGAGCTCGACGCCCTGCCCGCCGCGCCCGTCAAGATCATGATGAACGTCGGCAACCCGGACCGCGCCTTCGACTTCGCGGCCCTGCCGCACCGCGGCGTCGGCCTCGCGCGCCTCGAGTTCATCATCAACCGCATGATCGGCGTGCATCCGCGCGCCCTGCTCGATTTCGACAAGCTCGATGCCGGCCTGCGCACGCAGATCCGCACGCAGATGGCCGGTTACGACGATCCGGTCGGGTTCTATGTGGAGAAGCTCTCCGAGGGCATCGCGCAGATCGCGGCGGCCTTCGCGCCCGAGCCCGTGATCGTGCGCCTCTCGGACTTCAAATCGAACGAATACGCCAACCTCATCGGCGGCCGGCTCTACGAACCGGTCGAGGAGAACCCGATGCTCGGCTTCCGCGGCGCCGCGCGTTACGTCGACCCGTCGTTCCGTCCCTGCTTCGAGCTCGAGTGCCGTGCGCTGCGACGGGTGCGCGAGGAGATGGGCCTCGACAACGTGCAGGTCATGGTGCCGTTCGTGCGCACGCTCGGCGAGGCGCGCGAGGTCACCGCCCTGCTGGCCGCCAACGGGCTCGCGCGCGGACAGCATGGGCTCAAGGTCGTGATGATGTGCGAGCTGCCCTCGAACGCGGTGCTGGCGTCGGAGTTCCTCGAGTACTTCGACGGCATGTCGATCGGCTCGAACGACATGACGCAGCTCACGCTCGGCGTCGACCGGGATTCGGGCATCGTCGCCAAGCACTTCGACGAGCGCGACCCCGCGGTCAAGGCGATGCTGTCCATGGCCATCCGCGCCTGCCGCGACGCCGGCAAGTACGTCGGCATCTGCGGACAGGGGCCGTCGGACCACCCGGAGCTCGCACGCTGGCTCGTCGAGCAAGGCATCGACAGCATTTCCCTCAACCCCGACACCGTGGTCGAGACCTGGTTGATGCTGGCGCGAGATCAGCCTCCCGCCTGACCCGTCGGCTCGCGGCTCAGATCCTCGAGGGCGCGGCGCTCACGCGCGCGGCGCGGATGTGCTGCCTCATGATATGCGCCGTCGTGAGCGCTCCGCAGAGCGTGACGCCGATGAACGCGATCCAGGACCCCGTGCCGACGCCGATACCCGCGCCGAGCGCGAGCCAGACCGCCGCCGTCCAAGGCGGAGCGCCGTATTCGAGCGCCGCCCGGCAACCGGGACAGGAGGTGAAACCGTAATGCACGACAGTGCCGCAGTTCGGACAATGGCTGGTAGACATAGGCTTCCCCTACCTCGGTGTTGAGAGAAGTCTAGCCAAGGCATGGGGGGACGTCCGGCCACTAACTGCGACCGACGTCACGGTTCAGCAGGATCGTGAGCCCGCGCTCAGCGGCCGGCCAGGCGTCCGTCGAGGAAGGGACACACGGACAGATCCACATTGCCGCCCGAGAGCACGATGCCGACGGCATCGCCCGGCGCGCCGAGACGGCCCTCGAGCAACGCCGCCACCGGCACCGCCGAGGACGGCTCGACCAGCAGGCGCGCGTCCTCGAGCAGCACGCGCATCGCGGCGACGATCGCCGCCTCGGAGACGGTCAGCAGGTCGTCCACATGCTGACGGAAGATCGCGAACGGCCGCGCACCGATCGACCCCCGGAGGCCGTCCGCGATCGTGGGCGGCGAGCCGCTCCAGCCGAGCCGCACCCCGCCGTGGTACGAACGCGCGGCATCGTCCGCGACCGCAGGCTCGACGCCGACCACACGGCAACCGGGCGCCATGCCCCGCGCCGCGAGCGCGGAACCGGCGAGCAGCCCCCCGCCGCCGACCGGCGTGGCGAGCACGTCGAGCGTCGGCACGTCGGCGAGCAGTTCCACCGCAGCGGTCCCCTGCCCCGCGATCACGGCGGCATCGTCATACGGGTGCACGACCGCTGCGCCCGTCTCGCGCACCAGCGCGGCCAGCATGGCCTCGCGCGGCGCAAGCCCTGGCTCGCAGTGATGCAGCTCGGCGCCCTCGACGACGATGGCCGCGAGCTTGACCGGCGAGGCGTCGCGCGGCGTCACGACCAAACAGCGCCACCCGAGCAACCGTGCGGCGCGGGCGAGCGCCGCGCCGTGGTTGCCCGAGGAGTGCGTCGCGACGATGCGCGCGCGGCGCCCCGCGAGGGCCTCGTCCTCCAGGGCGAGCAATGCATTGGTCGCGCCCCGGTACTTGAAGGCACCGGCGTGCTGCAGGTTCTCGCACTTGAGGTGCACGCGACGGCCGCTGCGCGCATCGAGCCGGTCGGAGCGCAGCACCGGCGTGCGGGCGACCCGTCCTTGCACGCGCCCGGCCGCCGCCACGACCGCAGCGAAATCCGGCAGGTCCGCAGGCGGCGTCCCCGCGGCGACCGGCGCGAGCGTCAGCATCCGCCCCGTGCCCCCAGCACGAACAGGTGGGCGCGATAGTGCTGCAGCTCGCGCACCGAATCGCGGATGTCGTCGAGCGCGAGGTGGGTGCTTTCTTTGGTGAAACCCTCGGCGACGCCGGGGGCCCAGCGGCGCGCGAGCTCCTTGACGGTGCTGACGTCGAGGTTGCGGTAATGGAAGAACGCCTCGAGCTGCGGCATCAGCCGCGCCATGAAGCGCCGGTCCTGGCAGATGCTGTTGCCGCACATGGGCGATGCGCCCGCGACGACATGCCGCGCGAGGAATTCGAGCGTCGCCGCCTCGGCCTCGGCCGTGGTCACGCGGCTCGCGCGCACCCGCGCCAAGAGCCCTGAGCCGCCGTGCTGGCGCTGGTTCCAATCGTCCATCTTGGCGAGCGTCGCCTCGTCCTGGTGGATGGCGAGCACCGGCCCCTCGGCGATCAATCGCAGTGAGGAGTCGGTGACCAGGGTCGCGATCTCGATGATGACGTCGGACTCGGGCTTGAGGCCGGTCATCTCGAGGTCGATCCAGATCAGCGCGTCGGCGCTCGGCTTCGGGTCCATGGCATCTCATCCCGCGCCCGCACCGGGGCGATATCGAGGTTGAGCGGCAGTCTAGCAGAGGCTAGAGTCGGCACCGGTCCGGCGGGCAGGCGGTTTTCAGTGGAGTTCGAGGCACAGGTGATCGCGGCGTTCGGGCGCCATCTGCAGGTGCGGGACGGCGCCGGCGTGTGCCATGAGGCGCGCCCCTTCGGCCGGCGGGTGCAGGCGGTCTGCGGCGACCGCGTCCGCTGCGAGGCCGATGCCGCCCACGGCGAAGTGCATGTCCTCGAGGTGCTGCCGCGGTCGGCGCTGCTGCAGCGCGCCACCCTGCGCGGCGGCGCGGAACCGGTGGTGGCCAACATCGACCTGCTGGCGGTGGTGGTCGCGCCGCTGCCCCAGCCCGATCTCTTCGTCGTGGACCGTTATCTTTGCGCCGCGAGCTCGTCGGGGCTCGAAGGCCTCGTGGTGCTCAACAAATGCGACCTGCCGGGCAGCGAGGCGCTCATGCTCGCCCTCGAGCCCTACCGTGCCGCAGGCTACACGACGCTCGCCTGCAGCGCCGAACGCGGCATCGGCCTCGCGGCGCTCGCGGCCGCGTTGCAGGAGCATCGCAGCGTGTTCGTCGGCCAATCAGGCGTCGGCAAATCCTCGCTCATCACCACGCTCGTCCCCGAAGCCGGTCTGACGGCGGCGGTCGGCGCCCTCGACCGCTCGGACGAGGGCCGCCACACCACCACCGCGGCGCGCGCCTACGATCTCGCGCCGTCGGGCCAGTTGTTCGACTCGCCGGGTGTGCGGGATTTCGCGCCCGCCGTAGAGGCGCTGGAGCGGCGCAGCCTCGGCTTCCCCGAGGTCGAGCGGCTTGCGGCCGATTGCCGGTTCCAGGACTGCCGGCACCTGCGCGAACCGTCCTGTGCGGTGCGCACGGCGGCGGAGTCGGGCCTGTGGGATCCGCGGCGCTACGAGAGCTACCGGCGTCTGCGCCGGCTCTACGAGGACCTGCAGCAGGCCGCCGGGCCCGGCAAGCGGGACCGGCGCTGAACGGCTGACGGCGCTATTGACCGAGCGACTGGCGGCCCGCCAGCGCGTGCGCGAGCGTGCCGCCGTCGATGTATTCGAGCTCGCCCCCGATCGGCACGCCATGCGCGATGCGGGTCGCCCGCACGCCCCGGGCGCGCGCGAGCTCGGAGAGGAAATGCGCGGTCGCCTCGCCCTCCACGGTGGGGTTGGTGGCGAGGATCAGCTCCTGCACCGCACCGCCCGCGAGCAAGGTCTCGAGCTCACCGACGCCGAGCTGTTCCGGCCCGATGCCATCGAGCGGCGACAGGTGGCCCATCAGCACGAAGTACCGACCACGATAGCCGCCGGACTGCTCGATCGCGACCACGTCGGCGGGCGATTCCACCACACAGAGCAGCGAGGCATCGCGCTGCGTAGATTCACAGACCGCGCACAGCTCCGATTCCGTGAACATCCGGCAACTGCGGCAACGCCCGACGTTCACGAGCGCGTGGTCGATGCCCTCGGCGAGGCGGCGTGCGCCCTCGCGACCGTCCTGCAACAGATGGAAGGCCATGCGCTGCGCGGTCTTGGGGCCGACACCGGGCAACGTGCGCAGCGCATCGATCAGCCGCGCCACCGAGGGGGCGTGCTTCATCAGAACGGCATCTTCATGCCCGGCGGCAGCCGCATCCCCGCCATCGCCGCCGACATGCGTTGCTGGCTCTCGCTCTCCACGCGCCGCACGGCGTCGTTGATCGCCGCGGCGACGAGGTCCTCGAGCATCTCGCGGTCGTCACCGATCACGGCGGGCTCGATCTGGACGCGGCGCACTTCGTGTTTGCCGGTCATGGTGACCTTGACCATGCCGCCGCCCGACTCGCCGGTGACCTCGAGCCGCGCGATCTCTTCTTGGGCCTTCTGCATGTTGCGCTGCAGGGCCTCTGCCTGCTTGATCATGTTGCCGAAACCGCCGGACATCGGGATCACCTCGCTGGGTTGGGCGCTCAGTTGGGACGGATGGAATCAGGCTTGACGGTCGCGCCGAACTTGTCGCGGAACGCGCGCACCGCGGGATCTTCATCGAGCGAACGGCGGGCGGCGTCGAGCTTCGCCTCGGCATCACGCTCCACGGCGCGCGCCGGCGTATCGGGCGCGGCCTGCGCGAGCTCGATCTCGACCCGCACGGTCTCGCCGAGATGGCGCGACAGCGCCTGCGAGAGTTTTTCGACGAGCGCCGGAGTGCGCAGGGTCTGTTGGGCCGGATCGAGCGCGAGCCGCAACGTCGCACCCTCGCGACCGCGATACGCGCAGTGCGAGGCGAGCTGTCGCGCCGCGCCGCCGACCTCAAGCTGCGAGAGGGTCGCCGACCAGTCCTCGAGCGCCGCGCGCGGCCCGGAGCGTGCGGCCGCAGCCGCAGCCGCACCGGCACTCGCGCCTGCCCCTGCCCCTGCCCCTGAAACGGCACCCGACGCCGTGCTCGACCCGGCAGGCGCCGCGGCCGATCGCGTGGGCGCTGCAGCGCCCGACGCCGAGGCGCCCTCGCCGCTGCCCGGCCGGAACGCCAGCATCCGCAGCAGCGTCATCTCGAACCCCGAACGCGCATCGGGCGCCCAAGCGAGATCTCGGCGGCCGAGGATCGCCGTCTGGTAATAGAGCTGCACGTCCTCAGGCGGGATCCGTGCGGCGAGATCGTCGAGCAAGGCCGTCGGATGCAGGTCGTCGCCCTCGTAGGCGGGCAAGGTCTGTTTCAGTGCGACCCGCACCAAGAGCGTCGCCAAGGCATCGAGCACTTCGCCGTGGTCGGGGGCCCACTCCTCGAGGCTCTGCGCGTACCCGAGCAGCGCCGCGGCGTCGCCGTCCGCCAGCAACCCCGCAAGCCGCGCCACCTGTCGCCGATCGACCGTGGCGAGCATCGCACGCGCCTCGTCTTCGGCGACCTTGCCGCCGCCGAAGGCGAGCAGCTGGTCGAGCAGCGAGAGCCCGTCGCGCATGCTGCCATCCGCGGCCTCGGCCACGAGCTGCACCGCGGCGGACTCGAAGGTGATGCCCTCGGCCTCGAGGATGGTCTTGATGCGCGCGGCGATGAGGGGCACCGAGAGGCGCTTGAGGTTGAACTGCAGGCAGCGCGACAGCACGGTGACGGGCAGCTTCTGCGGGTCGGTGGTGGCGAGCAGGAACTTGACGTGCGGCGGCGGCTCTTCGAGGGTCTTCAGCAAGGCATTGAAGGAATGCGCCGAGAGCATGTGGACTTCGTCGATCAGGTAGACCTTGTAGCGGCCGCGGGTGGGCGCGTACTGGACGTTCTCCAGGAGCTCGCGGGTGTCGTCGACCTTGGTGCGCGAGGCCGCGTCGACCTCGATGAGATCGACGAAGCGCCCCTCGTCGATCTCTCGGCAGGTGGCGCACTGGCCGCAGGGCGCCGGACCCGCCGAGACCTCGCAGTTGAGGCATTTGGCGAGGATGCGCGCGATGGTGGTCTTGCCGACGCCCCGGGTGCCGGTGAACAGGAACGCATGGTGGACGCGGTTGGTGGCGAGCGCGTTGGAGAGCGCCTGCAGCACGTGTTCCTGCCCCGTGAGCTCCTCGAAGCGCTTGGGGCGCCATTTGCGGGCGAGTGCGGTGTAGCTCATCGCATGCGGGCTCGGTTGACGGTCAGAGGGGAGACGGCCCGCACCAGCCTGACTCCGGCACCCGACCTGACCGCGACCGTTGCTCCCTTCCGGGCCTGGCGGGATTGACGGCGGATCGTCGCGAAGGGACCGATGCGGGACGCCATAGGAAACCTGCGTCCGGTGATGGTACCAAACGTCGCCCCGGAAGACGGGGCCTTACTTGACCGTCGGCATCACGAAACTCGCGCCCTCGCGACCCTCGCCGAGCCAGCGGGTGGTGATGGTCTTGAGGCGGGTGTAGAACCGCACGCCCTCGGGCCCGTGGACGTGATGGTCGCCGAACAGGGAGGCCTTCCAGCCGCCGAAGCTGTGGAACGCCATCGGCACGGGGATGGGCACGTTGATGCCCACCATGCCCACCTGGATGCGCTGCGCGAAGTCCCGCGCCGCCCCGCCGTCCGCGGTGAAGATGGAGGTGCCGTTGCCGAACTCGTGCCGGTTGATGAGGTCCACGGCCGCCGCGTAGTCATCGACCCGGGCGATGCAGAGCACCGGCCCGAAGATCTCCTCGCGGTAGATGGCCATCTGCGGCTGCACGCGATCGAAGAGCGAGGCGCCGACATAGAAGCCGCCCTCGAAGCCCGGCTGCGCCATCCGGTAACCGCGACCGTCCACCACGAGCTCCGCGCCCTCGGCGACGCCGCGGTCGATGTAGCCACGCACCCGCTCGAGATGCGCGCGGGTGACGAGCGGCCCCATCTCGGCGGCGGCATCGGTGCCGGGGCCGATCTTGAGGGTCGCGAGGCGTTTGACGAGGCGCTCGCGCAGACCCTGCGCGGTGCGCTCGCCCACGGGCACCGCGACCGAGATCGCCATGCAGCGCTCGCCCGCGGAGCCATAGGCCGCGCCCACGAGCGCGTCGGTGACGGCGTCGAGGTCGGCATCCGGCAGGATGACCATGTGGTTCTTGGCGCCGCCCAGCGCCTGCACGCGCTTGCCCTGCGCGGCGCCGGTGGCGTAGATGTATCGCGCGATCGGGGTCGAGCCGACGAAGCTCAGCGCATCGACGCCGGGATGATGCAGCAGCCCATCCACCGCTTCCTTGTCGCCCTGCAGGACGTTGAACACGCCCGGCGGGAAGCCCGCGCGGGCGACGAGCTCGGCGATGAAGAGCGAGGCCGACGGGTCGCGCTCGGAGGGTTTGAGGATGAAGGTGTTGCCGCAGGCGAGCGCCACCGGGAACATCCACATCGGGACCATGGCCGGGAAGTTGAACGGGGTGATGCCCGCCGCGACGCCGATCGGCTGGCGGACGGCATGGCTGTCGATGCCGGTGCCGATGTTCTCGGTGATCTCGCCCTTGAGGAGCTGCGGCGCGCCACAGGCGAACTCCACCACCTCGAGGCCGCGGGTCACCTCGCCGCGCGCATCGGAGATGACCTTGCCGTGCTCGGCGCTGATGATCGCGGCGAGCTCGTCGGCATGGGTCTCGATGAGGTCGCGCAGGCGGTTCATGAGCCGCGCACGACGCAGCGGCGGCGTCGCCGCCCAGGCCGGGAAGGCCGCGCGGGCGGCCGCGACGGCGGCATCGACCTCTGCGGCACCTGCGAGCTGGACTTCGGCGGTCTGGGCGCCGGTGGCGGGGTTGAACACCGGCGCGGTACGGCCGCCCCGGACCTCGACGGACTGGCCGCCGATGACATGAGATATCTGCTTCAAGGTGTTGTTTCTTCTGGAAATGATTCGTCGCGATGCCGCGACTGCGAGACCCCCGCGACGCGGCGACGATCCGCGAGGAACGTGCCACGGCGCGAGGCGGATTTTACACCAGACGGCCCGCAGGTTCAGGCGTCAGGTCGCGAGATACTCGTTGAGCGCCGCGGCGCCTCACCCCGGTACGAGCAGCGTGAACTGCCCGCGCGGCAGCAGCCGGCGGAAGTCACGATCGAAGCTCACGAGATGCTCGCCGGCATGCGTGACCGCGGCCGACAGCCATGCGTCGGGCAAGGCGTTGGCGGTGAGCCGCCGGTCGAGGCACAGGCCGCGTAGCGACGGCCACTCCGGGCCGACGGCTGCGAGATGCACGCCGGGCGATGCGACAAGCGCATCGACGAAGGCGACGGCATCCTCGATGGGCGTCGTCTGCCGGAACACCCGCGGGCTGGTGACGAGCCGCAGAAAACTGACGAGCACCATCGGCACCAGCGTGAACACCCCTCCGGCCGCTGCATCGCTCAACGCCGCTTCGAGCCAGCGGCGCGCGACGGCGTGATGCGGATGGTCGTGGCGCGAAGCCGCGACGAGGACATTCACATCAGGCGTCATCGTCCGCAGCCTCGAGGAGCGAGCGGTTGCTGAGCGGGTCGACACCCGCGATCAGACCGCCGCGGCCCTTGAACACCGGCAGCCGGACCCGCGGCCGCGGCGCGGCGTCCGACTCCGCTCGCAACCGCAGTTGCAAGCCTTCCTCGATGAGGCGTGTCAGGCTCGTGCGCCGACGCGCTGCGAGGGCCTTGGCCTCGGTGAGGAGCTGGTCGTTGATGTCGAGGGTGGTCTTCACAAGCCCATGATACAGATTTCTGTATCGCAGTAAGAACGTGCGCAGCCCCGGCTTTTGACGTCGTTCCATGATGGGCTACATCTTCCAGACATCCGACCCTGCCCCCCCCCCGCCCCGCGTATCTGTACGAACGCACCCGATAACCGACTGGCTGCCTCGATGGTTGACGGAACACGATGGGTTACCCCACATGCAGGGATGACCAAGACAATGCAAATGCATTACTATCCTGTCATGGCCGCCAAGCTAGAAGCCGAGTCCACGCTGACCGACCGATACCAGACCACGGTGCCCGAGACGGTGCGCCGCGCGCTCAAGCTCGGCAAACGCGACAAGATCCACTACACCATCCGCCCCGGGGGTGAGGTGGTGCTGACCCGGGCCGCGCCCGCTGACGGCGATGACCCCGTGCTCGGCCAGTTCCTCGGTTTCCTCGCCGCCGACATCGCCCGCAACCCGCAGCGTCTGCAGACGATCGACGCGGGTCTCGCCCGACGGCTTCAGTCGCTCGCCGCCGAGGTCGAGGTCGATCTCGACGCCGCCCTCTCGGCCGACGATGAATGACCGCGGGCACGTCAGCGCCCCTGGTCGTCCACGGCTGGACGATCTTCGTCCATCCGCTCTTCCTCGCGCAGTTGGAGGCGCTCGCGGCTGAGGTCGACGCGCTGCGACGCAAGGACCCCGCGGGCTACACCCGAAAAAACGCCAGCAAGCGCCTCGCCGCGATCACCAAGCTGGCCTTCGATGTCATCCCGCAGGATCCGGCTCGCCCGGAGTACCGTCAAGGCGGTGCGCTCGGCGACGGCTACCGTCACTGGTTCCGTGCGAAGTTCTTCCAACAATATCGTCTGTTCTTCCGCTATCACGCGTCGAGCAAGGTCATCGTCTACGCGTGGGTGAACGACGAAGCGACCTTAAGCCCGGGTGGTGACCTCCGCCGCGCGCTCGGGCATCTGCACCCCTCGTCCATGGGCGGGGAGTACCTGCCCGACCGGCGGGACACCGAGGTGGAGATCGCGTGGTGACAGAGAGGATGATATTCCGCGGATACCCTGATTTTGAGGGTGTGGCATTCCGCTAGTTAATGTGGGCTAATCCTCTTTCCTTGCCAAAGCAACGGAAACTGGATGGCTGATAGCTATCCTGCACTCTGACATCCAGAGAAAACAATGCAGTCAAAATATGCGGATTGGTGGTGGCTGTCACGGAGCTTGGCGATAGGTGTGGGTGCCTCAATCGCTCTTGGCATTTGTTTGCAAGTGCGCCTGCTATTCGCTGTTGGCCGCGCGGATGGGCTCGCTGCTATGGGGTATCTACTCGGGCCAGTTTATGGGTTCATCGCCGCTATCGCGCTATACGCAATTCTGGCTCTTTTCGGGTTTCTTGTTCTGCCGCGCAGCAGATCACAGTTTTTACTCAACCGTGGAAGAGTGCGAGTCATCATCTGGGGCTTAAGCGGAATCGCTGCTATCGTGTTTGCGGTGGTGGCGGTCCGGTAGCCTGAACCCTGACTTCAGTACTACGGGACGGTGAGATCGGGCGTGTAGAAGCCGAGATTCACTGACAAGAAGCCCGTGAGGTCCGTTCCCGCACTGCCGGGCTGCCACACGCAGGCGCGCTCGCTCGACGATCTGATGGCGCGTATCCGCGAGGCCATCGAACTCTACCTCGAAGAGCAGGACGCCGCGCCAGAGCCGCTCGATTTCATCGGCGTCCAGCGCATCACCGTCAACGCGTGACGGGGTATCCGGCGGTCGTATCACGGTGAGCGGTGCTGCCGCACCGCTTGGACGAACTCCGGCACCACGCGATCGAGTCGCTCGAGGAGCATCTCCATCGACACCGGCGGATTTCGGAGATCAGCGGACTGACTCTGGAGCAGAGCGACGAATCCGTCGGGGTCCAGATCGAACAGGTTGCACAGGAACTCGTCAGGGGATTGGGCCTCGACGCCCTCCGGCAAGGGTACGAAATCGCGCAGGTTGTTCGTGGCGATCAGCTGCGCGCCCGATTTGACCGCGACCGCCACGACATGGCGGTCTTCGGCGTCGTTGCGCAATTCCTCGATGAGCAGCTCATGGCCGGTGACCATCGCCTCCGGAAAATACTGGTCCATCGTCGCGCGCAGCTTCATCGCATTGCCCGCGCCCATCGTGCCGGTGGCGACAAGGTTACGCTCCATCTCGTCCAGGATCTCCCTACTCCAGCGCAATCGGAAATAGCCCGCCGCGGCTGCACGCAACACGGTGTCGCGCAGCGTGAGCGGAAACAGGACATTCGCGTCGACCACGACGACGGGCGCGGAACCCATGCCGCGAGCCTCCGCGGGCTACCGCTGCTCGGACTCGTACCCGCCGAACTCTTCCGTCATCCGCGACAGATGCCGCAGTCCCGCCCGCCGATCCCGGTCCCGGACGTCTTTGAACGCCAGGACGTCCTCGATGCGCACGCGACGGTGCTTGCCGGTCTTGCGGAACGGGATGCGCCCCTCGTCCAGCAACCGCACCAGATACTGCCTCGAGACATTGAGCAGATCGGCCGCCTGCTGCGTCGTCATCTCGCGACCGACCGGGACGACCGTGATCGAGTCACCGCGGGCCATGACCTCGACCACTCGCTCGAGCACATGGAGCACGCTCTCGGGCAGCGTGATGCTCTCGCCCTGGGGGCCGACGAGTCGGCAGTCGGCTGCGTACCCCCGGGGGTCGTGGACCATGCTCGCCAAGGCGCGGTAGAGCGCCGCAACCTGCGCCTGCTCCGCAGGCGGCGCGGCGACCGGGGTCATCCGGCGGATCTGGTCATCCAGCGGCTGGGTTGTCGCTTCCACGGTGCCTGCCTCCATGTCGGCAGTCTGCTCAATATTCGACGCAAACGCAACTTTGAACGACATAAAAGCACCTCGGGCAGCGGCGTCCCACGATACCTCCCCACCCCGCCGCCGCCCTCGCGCAAAACGGGGCAAATCGCGCGGATTCGCGCTGACGTCGGCTCGCTGATTGAGGGCATCATCGCCGGTGCACTTCCTCAAGATGTTGGCGAGCACGATGCGCGACGAGCCGAAAGTCATCGTCATCGCGGGTCCGAACGGCGCAGGTAAGACCACGTTCGCGCGCGAGAGCTTCGCCTTCGAGACGACGCTCGCCGGGCGCAATTACATCAGGCACATCCGCGACTGGCCGGCGACGATCCGGCGGCGCTTTGCCGCAGGCCTTGAGAACTTCAAACACCTCTACGCTCCCTTGGTGGACTCTTGGGCGCTCTACGACAACTCGGGCGCTCAGCCGAGGCTGCTAGTCTGGGACGAGAAGCCATGAAACGTCAGCCCATAGACCACGCCCGCGACCCGGACTTGCGCCACTCCCTGCCTGCGCTGCAACGCGCGGCGCAGCGCGCCCGAGAGCTGGCGCGGCAGACCGGGACGGCCATCGTCATCAGGCACAACGGGGTGCTAGAAACGGTGACCCTACCGGCGGAGACCTCAGGGATGGCGTTCGCCGTCCACGAACCCCCAGCACCCGACCGCAGGGGGTCGTAATTCCGTCGCCGCCGACCGCGGTCACGCTCGGGTGCCTGAACCCCTCGTCGTCATACAGGAACGGCTTCGCTCAGGATCCGGTCGCGCGACCGAGAAATTGGATGCTTTCGGCAGATTGTGCAGTCGCCGAGGCGGGTCGCTTTGCGGCACTGTAGATGCGAAATCGTCTGCAGGGAGGCTGGTCATGGCGCTACCGCCGCTCGTGCGCTATGCCACGGTCGCCGAATACCGTTCGCACTACGATCGGGTCTACTGCCGCGGCAACATCCTGACCTTCGACGGCATCCGTGTTTACTTCGCGGCGAGCAAGTTCGGCCACGTGTTCTACGAGAGCACAGCGCGGGATGATCGCAAGGATGTCTTTTCCCCGATACGCGCACAGCGCATTGATTGGATAAAAGCGACTCTTGAGCACCCGACCGCCGCGCTCTTCGAGGGCTGGGACAAGACCGCACGCCGATACGATGCAACGCGCCGTGTGGCCGTCGTCTACGAGGACTTCGTCGTCGTGGTCGCGATGGGACTGAAGCAGGACGGCACGCTGAAAGCCAACCTCCTGACCTGCTATCAAGCTGACAACAGCATCGGCAAGATCAGGGGCTCGCCGGCTTGGTCCAAGACTGCATGCCTGGCGTTGCTGAGAGGTGGTCCGTGAGTCAAAAAAAAGGCCGCTGATTCGCTACGCGGGTTCAGCGGCCGAGACCTCGATAGATTCAAAGCCGATAGGCGATGAACTCGAACGGAAGTCTATCCCAAGGAGGGTGCCTGTCAAGCGAGCGTGGCGCTTTCCAATCGTGGCCCCACCCCACCGCTGCCTTCGCGTAAATCCCGGTGAAAGGATCAACTTCTGACCCCGCCCCCTGTTCCAATGCGGCTTGGCTCAGCTCCCGCGCCGGGGGAACGACACCGTCCATGTCCGCCGACACGCCCGTCATCGACCTTGGCTACCGGAAGCGCACCCATGTCATCGCCGCCATCAAGGGCGAGCGGCGCCGCAGCGCGATCCGCGACGCCTTCGATGCCGACTCGGTGACTCCGCTTGATGTCTACGCCTCCCCCACCCTGCCCGATGAGGACCGGCTCGCGCTCGGGCGTCTGCACCCCTCGTTCATGGGGAAGGATCGCATCCGCTACCGGGTCGTCGATGAGTACAACGGCGACACGCTCTCGGAGAAGCGCGCCCGCAGCTCGAAGCGGCCGTTGTCTCTCGGCGAGCTCATCGACTTCTTCCTCGCGGCGTGGCCCTCCACTGACGCGGGCGATCAGACTCCCGGAGGCGCCGGAAAGGCGAGCGGTGCAACTGTCGCCCCCGGCGTTCCTCTTGCGACCGCCTCATAGAGCGCGAGGCCAGCCGGGCTGTAGGTCAACGCCTCTGTCAACACCAGCGAGGCCAGCATGGCCGCCACACCCCAAGTCCAGGCCGGGTGGACGAAGCCGAGACGGCGCCGGTCGATCAGTACGCTTACCAAGATGAAGACCATACAGCCGAGAAACGCGGCCTCGAAGGCGTAGGGGATGAACAACGGCATCGGCAGGATGCGCCCCAAGCCCGGACCAAGCAGCAGCGCAGTGGCGCACAGATGCAGGCGGCGGTGCCAGTCGGTGCGCGCCTTCATGGCGATCGCTGCCCACGTAAGGCCGGCAAAGGCGATGACCGACAGCGGATCGAACACCAGGAAGTGCAGCGGCTGGAAGAAGAAGGGCACACCGCCGCGCTGGACCACCGCGACCGTCACCGCAAAGCCCAGCCCGATCATCAGCAGCGTCCAGCCCGCAGCCAGCCACCCCAACTGCCTGTGCAGCGCGATACGGCCGGTGGTGGCGAGAACGCTCTGCGTGACGAAGATGACCACCCATCCCATGAAGACAACAGCATGGGCGTGGACCAGCGGCGGCGCGTCGAAGCTTGAGCGACCCATGACGATGTTCAGGCCAAAGCCGACGACGGTGATCACCGCCACCCACAGGGCCGTCCCCTGGAAGAAGCGACCTTCGCCGGCCTCGGTCGCTGCTAGGCTCGACATCGTCCACGCCCCTAAAATTTTTGCGCCTGCTTCGAGACTAACCTCTCTGCAACGGCTGCGCAAACGACCGTAGGCGTCAACGCAGTTCGGCCAACGGACTGTTCACGCGGCCGTCATCGGAGGTCTATCCGCAGTTCGAGGCGGGGATACGGGCGAGGTCCGATGGGTGGTATGCGGAGGGGGATGGCTAGAGACGTAACCCGCCAGTGAAAAAAAACAGACCGACGCCAAACGCGGCCTTTACTCGCCGCCCCGTGGTTCTGAAATTGGGGGGTCAGGTCAGGTCGACTTTACAGCGACTACTCCGGGAAACGGTCGAACTTCGGCAGGTTTTCCAGTTCTAAAGTCCAACCCAATTGCTCCGCCGCTTGCACGTGTAAGCGCGGCGTCAGAGCTTCGGGATTGTCCAATGTGCAGGTCTGGATGTCGACCAACCCCGGCAACGCCTTTTCGTTCAAATAGTAAAGACCAGTTCCGCACCGCGCGCAAAAATAGCGGGCGGCGTGGGTTGACGACATATAAGTCTTTATGTCGCCACTAAATTCAAAATCAGAGGATGAGAAAGCTGCCCAGCTGACAAAAGGCGCACCTGCACATCTTCTGCAGTCGTCGCAATGGCAGACGGAAACATGCTGCGGCGTGCCACTAGCCTTATAACGTGAAGCGCCGCAATGGCATCCGCCTTCATAGACCACGCCCTTTACTCCTTACAAATTTCCAGAAAGTTGCTTCTCCACTACTGTCTGCAGCCGACGCTCGACTATATCTTCGACGGTCGCGTTCACGCCGACAGCAATCCGCGCTATCGCATCGATGGCGTCGTCAGTGAAATCCAGCGACACTTCTTCCGTTGCCATCAGGGCTTTGTATTGCTGCGGCAAATCGGCATGCTACAGCGCGCGCAATTCGACCCGGATGGGCAGGCGTCCCTGCAATTCCGGAAGCATATCGCTCAGTTTCGAGTGGTCGTGCCGCCGCATCCGCCCGGCGGCCGCCGCCGCTACTTCGCCGAGTAGCCTCGCGATTCGAGGCAGTTCCTGAACGCCAGGTTGTACTGCTCGACCTGCTGCGCGGCTACCTGCTGACGAGCGGCCTTTTCCTTCTCGGCCGCCTGGCGCTGCGCCTCGGCTTCCTTCTCGGCCTTGTTGCGTCGCACGCCGCCGGTGATCGCGCCGACGCCGGCGCCGATCGCCGCGCCCTTGCCAGCGTCATCGTCGGCGATCTCGCCGATCACGGCGCCCGCCGCGGCGCCACCGAGCGCACCCTTGCCCGCACCACCCTTGGTCGTCGTCGCGGTCTGCGCCGCCGGCGCCTGGCCGCTGCGCACGGCATCGGCCGGGTTGGCCCCGGCATGCGCCTGCGCATCGGCCTGGCAGCTGCCGATATCCTTCCGCGTCTGTTCTTCGTTCTGGCCCTTCAGCGGAGTGATCGCGAGCTGGCCGCTCGGTGGTGGAGGCGGTGCCTGCGCGAGCAGCAACGCGGGACTCAGCAACAGCACGGCGAGTGATGCGGCAATGGACTTGTTCATCGAGACTACTCCGGATTGTCGAATGACGGACGTGGCGACGACGAGATCACGGCCGACCACGGGAGCGCCGGGTGGGAGCATAGGAATTTCAACCGCCGTCAGCAAGGCCTGAGAGGCCCGGGAACTGGGCTGCGGCGATGCGGTGGCCTCAAAAGTGTCATGGTCGGGCCAGTTGGCCGGCCGGGCAGGCAGCCTAGGGCCATCGCGCCCCTGAATCCCCGGCCCGCCCCGGCTTGCCACCGGCACAAACCACCCTCACCAGCCCCCCACCGCGATCCCGGCACGCACCGTCCCTGCCCGACCGGTTCACCGCTCAGGCCCTAAGCGCCCCTCTTCTGCGAACTCAAAGCAGGCGGGCCTGCGACGGCTCCAGGTGCGCGAGGATCTTCGCGATCACCTGCGGCTCCTCGATGCTGGCGATGACCTGGCGCTTCCCGCCGCAGCGGGCGCAGTCCTCGATCTCGATGCCAAACACACGCTTCAGCCGCCGCGCCCCTCATACCGCAACACCGTGCGCGAGAGCCCCATCAGGACACACGCCCGGCGCTCCGAGATCCCGGTCTTCGCCCGCATCGCCTGCACCGCCTCGCGCCGCGCCTGCGGGCTTACCGTTTTCCCCGCGCGACGACCTTCAGCGCCTCGATGTCGAGCATCGCCTCGGCCAGGAGCTTCTTGAGCTTGTCGTTCTCGCCCTCAAGCTCCCGCAGCCGCCGAACGTCCGCCACGTCCATCCCGCCAAAGCGGCTGCGCCACTTGTAGAACGAGGCGTCGCTGAACCCGTGCTTGCGCCCGAGCTCCTTCACAGCCGCTCCGGCCTCCACCTGCTTCAGGAACCCGAAGATCTGCTCGTCAGTGAATCTCGACTTCTTCATGCCCGATCTCTCCTTCGGAAATCGGACTTTACTCACCTTCCCGTGGCACTGAAAACGGGGGTCAGGTCACGTCGACCTCAGCGTCGGAGAATGATCGATTGTCACACTCGGTCAGAGGGGAGGGCCAATCGACCCGGCATCGTTAGCCGGGCTTGCTTCCGATAGAGCAGGTGCCCTACCCCGACCGTTCAGAGACCGGCCGGGCAGCGGCAGACCGGTCAGCTCACCCGCCTCATGGCGCTTGATGATGACAATCCCGCCCGTGCTGCTCACCATTGAGATTGCTCCAACGAGTTCCCGCACCGATCGAGCTCTGGCCACCCGCGAAGCCAAGCGATTATGGCGATCAGCAGTTAGTGCATCACTTCCGTCTGAACGCGCGGGTACCGAACCCGAAACCGAATATCGCCGCCCATATGGTCTGCGTATCGGCGTCCCCGAGCATGTGTTGAATGTCGCAGCGGAGAGCTCAGGACTGACTCGGACCATCCCTGGACCTCGCCCCTCGCGGGGCGCTCGGGGCGCGCTGCGCGCCTCCAATCCTGCAGTCCCGAAACGAAAAACGGGGCCAAAAGCCCCGTTTTCAGTATTCAGTGGCGGAGAGAGTGGGATTCGAACCCACGAACACCTTGCGATGTTACTTGACTTCCAATCAAGCGCCTTCGACCGCTCGGCCATCTCTCCGGCGGGCGCGATGATATCAATTCGCGGGGGGCTTGGGCGCGGTCGGCTTGGGCGGGGCCGGGGTGAAGGCCGGCGGCGTATCGAGGCAGGGATCCTCCCCCGCGCGGGGCGCCTCGGGCTCGTTCAGGGCGGGGATCGCGAGAGCACGGCGGGTATCGGGCCCGTCCTGCCCCTCGGGGAGCTTCAGGGGCGGATTGTCGACCACCGACGCGTAGTCGGCCGGCTTCGCGCACTTCGTGGTCATCAGGCTGCCGCAGCCGGCGAGCGGCAGGATCAGGCAGGCGAGCAACAGGGGGCGGGCGCGGGACATCATGCGGGGATGATACCCGCCTGTCGCAGCGCCGACAGCACCTTCGGCTGGGCGGCCGCGGTCAAGGGCGTGAGCGGCAGGCGGATGCCCTCCCCCATCAGGCCCATCTGGGCGAGCGCCCACTTCGCGGGGATCGGGTTCGGTTCGGCGAACAGGGCCTCGTGCAGACCGGCGAGGCGGGCATCGACCGCAGCCGCCTGTGCGGCATCGCCCCGTCGGGCCGCCGCGACCATGTCCGCCATGAGGCGCGGGGCGACGTTCGCCGTCACCGAGATCACGCCGACGGCGCCTGCGAGCAGCGCCTCGCGGGCGGTCGGGTCATCGCCCGAGAGCACGGCGATGTCGGGCGCCGCCGCGCGCAGCTCCCGCACGCGGGCGGCACCGGCCACGGCTTCCTTGAGGGCGACGACATTCGGCACCGCGGCGAGGCGGCCCACCGTCGCGGGCGCGAGGTCCACGCCGGTGCGTCCGGGGACGTTGTAGAGGATCACGGGCAGGTCGGAGGCCGCGGCGACGGCGGCGTAGTGCCGGAAGAGGCCTTCCTGGGTCGGCTTCACATAGGCGGGGGTGACCACCAGCACGCCATCGGGCCGCAGCGGCGCGAGCGCCCGCACGCGCGCCACGGTGGCGGCGGTCGAGGGGAGTCCCGCGCCCGCGATCACCTGCAAGCGCCCGGCAGCGGCCTCTTGGGCTTCGGTGACGAGCTGCAGGAGCTCAGCATCCGACAGGGTCGCCGACTCGCCGGTGGTGCCGCCGACGACGACGCCGGCGGTGCCGTTGTCGACATGGAACCCGATCAGCCGCCGCCAGGCCGGCAGGTCGACCGCCTCGTCGGCGGTCATCGGTGTCACGAGGGCGACCAAACTGTCTGCAAACATCCGGACGATGGTACGGGCCGCTGTGCATATCACGCAACCCGGTCGCCGCCGTCACGGCGAGCCGCTACACTCGCGCCGTACATGAAACAACACCTTGCCATCTCGGCCATCGGCCCCGACCGCACCGGACTCGTCCACGACCTCACCCGCGTCATCAGCGACTGCGGCGGCAGCATCGGCGACAGCCGCATGGCGGCGCTCGGCAACGAGTTCGCTGTGGTGCTGCTGGTGTCCGGCAACTGGCACTCGCTCGCCAAGCTCGAGACCGAGCTCGCGAAGTTCGCGGCCGAGAGCGAGCTCACCCTGCACCTGCGGCGCACCGAACCGCGCGCCACCCGCGCCGACCTGCCCTACACCATCGATGCGGTCTGCCTCGACCAGACGGGCGTGGTCTCCGGGCTCGCCGGTTTCTGCGCCCAGCGCGGCATCGACATCGCGCAGGTCAGCACCCAGTCCTATGCCGCCGCGAACACCGGCGCGCAGATGTTCGCGGTGCAGATGAACATCAGCGTCCCCGCGCGCATCCATCTCGCGCACCTGCGCGAGGAGTTCCTCGACTTCTGCGACGCCCGCAACCTCGACGCCATCCTCGACCCGGTGAAACCCTGACCGGTGAGCTGACCGGCGAGCCCCCGATCCGCCACGACCCCGGAGCATCCGCATGGCCAAGGCCCCGACCCCGCGCGTGACCCTCGGCAAGAAAGTCCCCGACTTCACGGCCACCACCGCAGACGGCAGTCCTTGGCAGCTCAAGGCGCAGGCGGGCAC
>Ga0315904_10003266_pt1 | contig 24053 bp, 12 predicted proteins | sample LakEriMetagenome_6_FD_203529 | JGI IMG/M metagenome (GOLD analysis project Ga0315904, IMG submission 203529) | Freshwater fungal communities from buoy surface, Lake Erie, Ohio, United States - Buoy 12 MA120 | ecosystem: Environmental > Aquatic > Freshwater > Lake | place: USA: Lake Erie, Ohio... | reverse complement strand
TAGGGCTGGTTGGCGGCGGCGCTGAATTGCGCGGAATGGTCGGAGCCAGGTTGCAGGTTGTATTGAAGATTGCCGCCGCCGAACGAGATCGTGCCGCCGATGGCATTCGCTGTGGAAGTCGCAATGACGAGCGCACCGGCATTGATGGCCAAACTGCCGGCGGAGCTGAGAGCGGCGCTGTTGAGCTGGATGTTGCCCGCATGGATGATTACCGGGCCTGTCAGGGTGTTGCTGGCGTTGTTGAGAATGAGATTGCCGGTGCCGTTCTTGGTGAAGCCGTTGAAGCCGGAGAGTCGGGCGCCAATGTTGGCGAATCGACCGGTTCCCAGCGGATTGACGGTGATCGTGGGACTGGCTCCGGCAAGCATGAGCGAGCCGTTGCTCCCGTTGTTGAGGAACCAGGTGGCGGCGCTGCCGGGGTTGGTGTCGCCGAAGACGAGAGTGCCGATGGAACGTGCGGCGTCGAGGGTGACGGTGGTGTCCGCGGTGGGGTTGAGCGTGCTGAAGTCGGCGGTGTTTCCCGCGCCGGCGGCGATGGTGTTTCCGGCCCAGTTGCCGCTGGTGGCCCATGATCCGCCGGAGACGTTGGTCCAGGTGCCGTTGGCGAGCGGGGGACCTCCGGTGTCCACGACGTTGATCTGGGCGGTAGCGATGAGGGATCCTTCCTGCGCGGTGACGGTGAATGGGCCGCCAAGGGTATTCGCGGTGAACACGCCGCCGCTGCTGATGGCTCCGCCGCCGGATACGCTCCAGTTGGGGTTGAAGGCGATGGAGTTGCCGGAACTGTTGAATGCCTGGGCGGTGAACCGGGTGGCGAAACCGAGCGGAACGTCGATGCGGAAGGGGCTGAGTATGGCGACGTTGCCGCCTCCGCCGGTCCATGGCTCGTTGGCGGTGAAGTCGATGCCGAATGCGCCGAATTCGGTGACCTGCACAGGGTTGGCGAACAGGGAGGTGAAGGTGAGCCCGGCTCTCGCGGCGGAGACGGTGGTGTTGCCGAAGGGCAGGCCGGCAAGCACGTAGCCGCCATCGCTGTTGGTCCAGGCGTCCACGCCGCCGCCGCGGACGAGTGCTCCTTCGACCGGCCGGCCGGCGTGGGTGACGCGGCCATATATCATGCCGTTGTTAGAAGGACTGCCGACGCGGATGACTTTCGAGGCGCTGGTTTTGCCGCCTTTCATGTCCGAAACCTCGACGCGGACGACGTAGTGGCCGGCGGTGCTCCATTGCTTGCCGCGGGTATTCAGGTTCAACTGGGTGGATTGAACCGTGTTGTCCCCCACGTCCCAGTGATAGGCGAGGGTGTCGCCGTCGGGATCGTTCGCGGTGACGTTGAAGTTAATGACCTGCCCGACGGCGGGGTTGGAACTGGTGACGGTGAAATTGGTGATGACGGGCGCGGCATTGTTGTCTTGGGTGCCGATGTTGACGACGACATCGAGCCATTCGTTCGGGCTGGTCCCGCCCTTCGCGACGGGAGTGACGTGGATGTTCGCACCGGTATCGCTGAAAGTGCGGCCAATGAGCAGCACGCCGTCTTCCTTGTCGTTGTTGTCAGCTCCTGGGCCTGGATTCGCACTATAGGGTCCGCTGTCGCGCGAGTAGGGACTCATGTCCAACATCACGGAGCGGAAGCCGGCTCCATCGCGCCGCCAATCGACCTGCAGGCCGTTGCGCAGCCAGGTGTTGGCGATGCCATCGGTCGGCAGCCAGCGGTAGTTGAGCCAGTAGCGGTAGGGGTTGGGAAGGCCGGTGGGATCGCTGGCGTTGAGGTTGATCTTGATGCCACGTGCAACGCCGGGCGTCATGTTGCCAAAGTCGGCGGCCAGCACGTCGTGACGGTGGAGGCGGAAGGTGCCGCTGGTGGTGGTGCTGATGATGTCACCATTGGACTGGACGAGCCAGTCGAGGCGGTTCTTGTCGCTGGCGGTGTAGTGCGCGCGGCCGTTTTCGAAATCGCCGGAGAAATCCTGACTGCCCATGACCGCGTATTTGTGGCCGTATTCGATGCGTTCGGCGTCCGCGCCGTCGCCGGTGTAGCCGCCCGGGATGGAGTCGCGGCCGATGGGCGAGGGGGAATCGGTGAGCCAGTATTCCGAGTGGTTGAGGCCGAGATTGTGGCCGTATTCGTGGGAGGCGGTGCGGATGGTGGTGAAGTTGCTGAGAAGGTGGGAACCGGGACCTCCGAGCTGGGCAACGCCGGTGTAGCCGAAGCCACCGGGGACATTGTTGGTGACGACGGTGTGAAAATCGAAGTTGTTGAAGTTCCAGTTGGCGTTGGCGGCGATGGCTGCCTGGCGGGCATCGATGAGCAGTTGGTTGAAGTTGTTCACGTAGGCGCTGCCATTCGATGGCAGGGTGACGACGGTGGTGTAGGTGGTGGTCAGGGAGGATTTGCCGTAGGAGTTGTCGCGCCAGAAGTTCTCCGCACCGGTTTGATTGGCTTGGGCGGTGGCAAGGGCGATGGGTTCGGAGCCGGGCGCTTCGTTGGCGAAGCGGGCGCGGATGTAGAGCATGGTTTTCGCCCCTTCGGTCGCCGGTGAGAAGGCGATGGGGGGAAGGTCGTTGGAACTCCCGTCGCCGTTCTGCATGGCGATCGGGAACATGCCGTCCATGTGGCCGAGGGCGAGGTCGCGGTAGGCCGGAAGGGCTATGGGGCCGAGTGTTTCCTCCGTCTCACGGAGTCTCTGGCGTGCGGCCTCCAAGGCTTCATCGGATCTGATCTCTAACAAACGCCTGCCGAGTTGGGCGATGCGGCCGGTGTGGCCATGGTCGGCGACCTCTTCGGGGGACCACTCTCGCAACGGGTCGTCCCACATGGCCATCACATCGTCGATCGCGATGCCGTGGACCGAGAGTTTCTCCTTGGTCATCACCTCGGCGCGACTGCCGTAAGTGAAGGCGCGGACGCGCTTGTGACCGAGGGTGAGCCACTTTTGCCGCCATGAGATCCCGCCCGGGCCACCGCAGGCCTGCTCGACGACGAGCGAGGCGGTGGTGCTGACGGGGGTTTCCAGCAACGCGACGATTTGCTCCGGCAATTCAAGCCGCCGCGCATAGGGCACGGCTTTTTCGAGAGCGGCCTTTGGATCGAGCTGAATGAGATCCTTCAATGCCGCCCGCCGTGCCCGGGCGAGTTGCTCGCCTTGGGCCAGGGATTCGGCGAGGTTTCCACCGGCCAGCCACGCATCGAAGGCGTCGATGGGGGCGGTATCGATGGTGCGGACTTTGATTTCCGGCGCGTTCTGCTGTGCCATTGGTGCCGTCGTGGAGCCATGATCCGCATCGCGCTGCAGCCCGATTAACCACAGAATCGCAAGCCCCAGCAACAGCGGCAGAGCCAGTGGCAGTGACCGGTGACAGGGTGATCGCAGAGAGGTTTTCATGATATCACACTAAGGTGTTGTATCACAATTTTCCAAGAGGACTGGATCGGTTGATTTGTTGTGTTTTCCACCGGCTTCTCCTGAAGGGGAAGTTGGCAGGATATTGTCTTTGATGATCAGGCCTGAAGCCGAGGTCACATGGATGACCGGCCACGCGCTGTCTTCGATGCGGTTGTTGAGGATGGAAATGTTGCGGAGCGCGCCAGCGGGCAGGAACGCGCGGTTTCCTCCGCGGGCGTGGACCTGGATGGGGGTTTGCAGGCAACCTCCGATGATGTTGCCTTTGATCACCACATCCGAGGACATGCCGGCTTCCATCCACCAGAACTCGGGTGATACAAGCACCGCGGCCATGCGGCTGTTGGTGATGCGGTTGCCGCTCACCTCGCCGTTGCTCGCCTTGATGAGGATGCCGCGCGAGCGGTTGTCGCCGAAGTCGCAGTCTTTCACGGCAAAACCATTGCCGAGGCGCAGTGGACAGCAAACGGCAGAACCGGGCGGAAGGGAGATTTCCCGGTCAAGGGTGAGCGTGAAGAAAGTCACCTGGCCTTCGAGCAGATCGGCGCGCATGCGCTCGTCCATGCGCAGTTGGCGGATGAATTCCTTTTCCTCTTCGGTGAAGGGTTGGGAGTCGGGCTGACGGCGCACGACTTTGGCGTCGGACGGACGCGGGCCGGAATAGGGCAGGAACTGCACGGGGTCGCCTTGGTGGATGGTGGCTGTTGGATCGATGATGGAGATTCGAGCCTGACGGCCGCTAGTGCCGCGGACATAGTGATATCTGCCGTTGATGTTCACGGCATCGTCGCCCATGAAGCGGGCGGTGCATGCGATAATGGAGGGGCCCTTCGACGCATCCTTGCTGTGAAACGCGTCGGCATTGAGCGCACGCATGCGCGGCACGGCTCGTTTGACGGGATCATCTTCGGAATTCCGACGGTCCACGATGCAGCGGAGATAGGTGGATCCATCGCAGTGGCGCTCGAGAAAACCGAAAGACGGAGAGGCGAAGACGGTGATGTCTTCAAAACGCATGCCCTTGCAGCCCTGCAGTTCGATGGCGTGTGGGGAGCCGGCTTTGCCGAAGGCGTTCTTGGCAACAAGGATGTCGCCGGTTTGCTCGGTGTCTTCGGCTGGATCGAATCGGTATCGTTGAGCCTTGCTGACACGATAGCGGCGGTTTCCCAGTGATTTGATATCGTCACTCCAGCGGGCATCGCCACGGCGCAGGGATTTGGTGGCAGAATCGTAGATCTGGAATGGTCCCTTCAGCTTGTCGTCCGGATAGCCCTGGATGATTTCTAATTCGAGCCAGCTTTTGTCCGGAGACATGGCGGTGATTTTGCCCTGCGTGAAGGGCAGGGGATCGTAGTCAACGGTTAGCCCGCGGATGGTGACATTGGCGCAGTTTTCAAACATCAAGGCCCGAACGGTTGACGTGCAAACCAGTTCGACGTTTTCCGCGAGGATTTCGACGTTCGTGAGATTGGAGAAAACCAGATGGTTCCCGTGTTCCGCCTGCACGCGATAGCGGCCGGAGGGAATGACGATGCGCTTCTTTCCGGCAGTCAGCTCCTTGTGAATGAGCGTGCGGAGGTCTTCGGAGCGTTCGGTGAGTGCGGACTTCTGAGGGAGACGGGAGCTTGAGGCGGTTGGTTTGTCCTCGCGACATGCGGTCAGGGTGAAGACGAGCATCGCGGTGAAGGCGGCGATGTTCCGGAGAGATGGCATGCGGCTGGAGGTTGGCGGGTTCAAGATGGGTTTTGTTCAAGGCACGGCTATTGATGCATACAATCGGAATACGAAGTCACGATTTCACTCCGGTTCTCCATGGTCATTCAGCGGGCTTGGTTCGTAGTCGGTGGAGTTCACCCACCCGGTTTTGATTTTCTCGCCTTTGAGAAGGCGCTCATACAACCCTCGCTCGACGCCCGCGTAGGGGTAATTGTCGAATACTTCGCCCCGACCGGACATTCGCGGGTCGGCCTGCTCTTCGAGTCTGGCTATCATGCGCTTTTCCATCGCGGAGCGGCGATCCTTATGGTCGGGAGAGGCGGCGAGGTTGTGGATGCAATCGGGGTCTTCGGCGATATGGAAAAGCTCCTCGGCGGGCCGTTTGCCAAAGCAGAGGAGCCAGTGGCGATCGCCGGGTTTGGCGCGGTTGGCGTTGAGGATTTCGGTTTTGGTCGCGCCGCCGTCGGTATTGAGATATCCGGTTTCCGGATTGCCGGCGGGCCAGCGGTCGGGGGCGAAGTTGCGGGAATAGAGCCAGCCATCCATAAGGATGCTGCGGATCGGGTAGCCTTGGTCATTGGGCCGGCCGACGTCGTGGCGCTCCTGGCCGAGGATGAGGTAGTCGCGGCCCGGCTGAATGGCGTCGGTTTTGCCGGACCTGAAGATGTCGGTGAGGCTCTTGCCCGGACTGGGCATCATGCCGGATTCGTCCCAGTGGAAACCGGCGACTTCGAGGATGGTGGGGGCGATGTCGATGAAGCTGATGCAATCGCGCACGACTCGGCCGGGATCCTTGATGCCGTTCTTCCACAAGACGGCGAAAGGCAGATGGTTGGCGGCTTCGTAGAGGTTGCCCTTTTCGCGCGGGAAGGGCCGGCCGTTGTCGGAGGTGACGATGATGAGGGTGTTGTCGAGCAGGTCGCGCTTTTCGAGTTCCCCGATGACACGGCCGATGTGGCGGTCGAGGTGTTCGACTTCGAGGGCATAGTCTAACAGGTCGTTGCGGACAGTGGGCGTGTCCGGCCAGTAGGCCGGGATGCGCTTGATGTCGTTGAGTTGTTTTCCGCCCTTGGCCACGCCGCTGCCGTATTCGTAGTCGCGGTGGGGTTCGCGGATGCCCATCCAGAAACACCATGGCGTGTCCGCGGGCGCGGCATCGAGGAAGTCGGTGAAGTTTGCAGAGTAATCGTTGCGGTCGATCTGGCTGGTGGGTGCGGGAGCGGTGCGCTTTTCAAAAGCTTGCCCGGTGAGCGGGCGGGGTTTGCCATTGGCATCGAGCGCCGTTCCGGGTGCCCAGCCTTTACCGGTCATGCCGGTGAAGTATCCGCGTTCGCCGAGGGCTTCGGGATAGGTCTTGAATTCCAAGGGAAAGAATCCGCCGTGGTTGCCTGCTTCCTTGAGCTGCCATGGGTTGCGTCCGGTGAGGATGGAAGCGCGGGAGGGTGCGCATTTGGCGTTGGGCGTGTAGGCGTTGTCAAAGCGGAGGCCTTCGCGGGTCATCTTATCGAATGATGGAGTCTTGATCCAGGTGCTGCCATAGGCGCTTGCGTCGCCAAAACCCCAGTCGTCGGTAAGAATGAGGAGGATGTTGGGACGCTTGGGGTCGGCCGCACCCGACACTGAGGTGGCGAATGCCACGGCGAGGACGATGCAGGACCGAATGGCTTTCATGGGGGTTGGGATTCGATTTCCGATTGCTGATTTGGGAATGAAGGAACGATGCGCGAATCCATCAACAACCGCCAATCAAATTGGACCTGGGATGACTCAAATTCACCTCTTGCCCTTGTTCCGCATTCTTCTTTCCTCATCGGCAGCTTGGCGCTCAGTAGTCTTAAAGACCGTCCATAGGGGTTTGGGTAGGGTGGCCGACCATGCATCGTAGGCTTTTTGCAGCCGTGCCTGGACTTCGGGCAGTTTGCCGTCGAGGTCCCGGGATTCGCGCAAGTCTTTGGAGAGGTCGTGGAGACCGGGTTTTTGGCCTTGCTTGATTAGTTTGTGATCGCCGCTGCGCACGGCCCAGATGTCACGCTCCGCGATGCGCCAGAAGAGGGTTTCGTGGGGGTCGCCGGTTTTCCGACCGGTGAGGAATGGAACGAGGTCCACGCCATCGAGCGGCTGGCTGGCGATGCTGGTGGCACCGGCGGCCGCGAGGGCGGTGGGCAGGATGTCGAGGCTGCTGACCGGGCGGTCGTAGGTTTTTCCGGCGGGCAGCACGCCTTTCCATTGGGCGAGGAAGGGCACGCGGATGCCGCCTTCCCACATCTGTCCCTTGCGTCCGCGCAGCGGGGTGTTGGAGCTGGCGTTGTCTTCCGGAGGGCCGCCGTTGTCGCTGAGGAAGAAGATGAGGGTGCGCTCTTCGAGTCCGTCATCACGGAGTTGTTTCAGGATCCGGCCGATGGCGTCGTCCATTCCGACAACCATGGCGGCGTAGGTGCGGCGCTTCTCGTCTTCGATGTGCTTGACGCTCTCTAACAGCTCTGGAGTCGCCTGCAGAGGGGTGTGCGGGGCGTTGAATGCGGTGTAGAGCAGCCAGGGCTTTTCCCTGTTGCGGTGGATGAAGGCGGCGGATTCCTCGCCGAGCACCGTGGTGAGGTATCCGGGAGTGGCGGGCTGCGGCGCGCCGTTGCGTTCGAGCAGGGTGTTGTAATGATTCAGCGGCGGTGAGTCGCGGTATTTGTCGGTGAAGTAATTGTGGCCGCCACTGATGAAACCGAAGAATTCATTGAAACCACGGCGGTTCGGGTGGAACGGAGGGGCTTCACCGAGGTGCCATTTGCCGACAATCCCGGTGTGGTATGCGGCGGCCTTGAGATGATCGGCGATGGTCTTTTCCGTTAGAGGCAGTCCGCGCGGGTCATTCGGATCCACGGGCCATTCGGGTTCCCAGTTGATGTCGTGACCGAAGCGCGACTGCGAGCGACCGGTGAGCAGGCCCGCGCGGCTCGGGGAGCACATGGCGGAGGAGACGTAACCGGATGTGAAACGCACGCCGTTGTGGGCGAGGCTGTCGATGTGTGGCGTGGGGATTTCCTTGGATCCCTGGATGCCGAGGTCGGCGTAGCCGAGGTCGTCGGCGAAGAGAATGAGGATGTTCGGGCGCGGGGACTCGGGAGTGGCTTGGGCAGGGGAGACCGCGAAGGAGAGGAAGACCGCGAAGGTGGCGGTGAGAGTTTTCATGTGCGTTAAGTTAAGGGCGAATTTCGTCGAACCCAAGGAGAGGCGGACTCCGATGCGCCGATGCCCATAAAGTGCCGATGACTGAATGCAGAGCGCTTTTCCATTGGCTTTCCAAGGACGGGGCGAATCGGAGTGATGCCCCTCCTTGTTTCCTGCATGAGGGCTGTTTCTCATAAACATGACGCGAATGGCTGCGGGGAAGCGGCCCTTCAATTCGCGGAGGTCGCTGTCGCCGGTGTGGCGGAAAGCGTGGCCGGTTTATCGACCTTCACGTTGTCGGAATCGGTGATGTGGAACATTCTCCACTCGCCCGCCTTCGGGGCGGGATAGTCCGTGGTTCGCTCGAGACGATTGCCGGTGAAAGTCAGGCCATCGACCGAATAGATGGACAGGAGAGGCAGATTGCTGAAGTGGCGGAAGAGGTTGTTCTCGATGCGGATGTTGCGGTTGTAGCGGGAGATGCTTTTGAATTCATCGGCGATGCCGGAGCCGACCTGGATGCAACCGGTGCCCCAAACACCGAAGTTGCAGTTGTCGAAGGTGTTGCCGCGGATCACGACGTCGCGGACGCCGGCCTGCTCGAACCAGAATCGGGAGTCTCCTTCAAAAAGGATGGCCGCACCGGGAATGTGGAAGGTGTTGCCTTCGATGACCATCGGCCCTCGCGAGCCGAGCAGGATGCCGCGGGCGCGGTTGCCGCGCATGATGCAGCCACGGATCAGGACCTCGGCGGTGTTGGCATCCGCGTCGGCGACGGAATCGCCGACGGTGACGCTTTCGGGGAGCGTTCGTTCGATCTCGACGATGGTGCGGTGTTTGTTGAGGCGTTCGACGGATTTGACCATGGCGAATCCTTCCTCGCGCAGACTGGGGCCGTCGTTCAGTTCGAGGCGCGAGCCGGGTTTGATGAAATCGATGCCGGCCTGCTGCGGGTGAACGAAGGCGACCTCGAATCGATTCGGCGAGAAGATGTGGATGATCTTGGCATAGAGCCCGTGGATGTTCGTCGCATCGTCCTTTTGTTGTTCAAACACGCAATCGACCAATTCGATTTTGCCCTTGCAGTTCACGAAGTGGGTGGCGTCGGCGGTGGCGCTGATGATGCGCGCGCCGCCGGGTGGCGGGGTGACGCGCATTTTTTTCACGAAGAGATCGGCGCTGCGCTGGGCGATCACGCCCATGCCGCCGCAATGGTGGAGCGTGATATCAGTCAGGTGAATGCCGGAGCTGTCGGTGATGACGAAGCCGGGGACTTCACGCCCCTTCGGGCTGAAAACAAGGACGTCACCGGCGGTAGCGGAGATGTCGGCGATTTTCAGGCGCACGCGGTTGGGGCCGAGTTTCTCAGCGGCAATGCCTTCACCCACCTTGTATCGATCCTTGGCCATGAATGCGGTCTCGCGTTTCACAGGATCGAAGGCGAGCAGGCTGCCGTAGGGATAGAGGACTTCCCCGCTGGTCACGGTCGTTGCGGGTCCGTTCGCCTTCTGGCCGTTGGTGAAAACGAGCACGCCATTGCGGATCTCGTGGGGATATTCCTTTGAAAACTCCAGATCGACGTGATCCGGCGTGATCGCCAGGACCTTTCCTTCCGAGTGAAACGGTCGGCTGAAATCCACCGTGAAGTTCCTCAGTGTGATGCCGCTCGAACCATCTAACAGAAATGGCACGGTGTATCCGTGGAAGACGAAGGTCGATCCACTGCCGTCGATCTCGATGCCCTCCAGTCCCTTCAGGGGAAACGCGATGCGCTTGAGCCCCTCGTCGTTGTTGCTGACGAACAGGTATTCCTCGGACGCGCGCTCGGGCTGGAAATCATAGCGCCCGGGCGGGAATACCAGCTTTGCCGCCTTGCCGTTCCGGATTTCAGCCAAGGCCGCGCGCACGCTGGGCGTTGTGTCACTGCCGTCGGCCTTTGCCCCGAAGGCCGCCATGTCGATCACCACCGACTCACGCGCACCGGCGGTTTCGATCGAAGGTATGGATGCCAGGCAGATTCCTGCGAGCAGGTGGATCCGGGTTTGTTTGATGGCAGGTATCATCATGAGTCGGTTCGTTTGGGCAGTTCAACAATCAGAAATCAAAGGGCGAAGAGGCCGGCGTGGAACAAAGCGATGGGTGTCACAATCACGGCGTCTTCACCACCTTGAGGCGGGCGAACTTTTTCGGAGTGCCGGGGGCGGGCGCGAGATCGTAGCTGATCGGCGAGCCCAGTTGGGCGGGGCCGTGCGTCACGGCAGGCGTCCAGGATCCGGATAGGGTCTCGGAGGTCTCGATGACGTAGGTGAGATCGTTGCCATACGGGGCTCCGCGCTTGGTGAAGGTGATGGTGTTGCCGCTGAGCACGCCGCGTTCACCACCATTGACGAGGGCGTATTCCACGAGGTTTTTCACACCATCGTTGTCATCGTCGCCGTTTTCCCCACCGGTCACGGGGGGAGCCTGGCTGGCGGCCCAGGACGCGTAGTTGTTGCTGCCACCACCCACCTGCAGGATGCCGTCGCCAGCGAAATCGGCGCTCTTGTTAGTGGCCGAGGAAGTCAACGAGCCGTAGGTTCCGTTCGGCTTCGGGTTGGGATCGCCTGGGAGATACAGAGCCCCTACCGTGTCCGTGCCCTCGAAGTCCAGATGGAGGACTGCGCCGGTGTCGATGCGGACCGTGGAGGAATCATTGATCCGGGCGTTTCCGCTGAGCATCAGCGTTCCTGAAATGACGCGCGTTTCACCGGTGTATGAGTTGTTGCCGCTCAGTTTGATGCTGAAGAGGCCGCTATTGGCCACGCCTTGCACGGTGATGCCCCCGGTGCCCAACGAAATCGGAGCGCTGATCACCAGACCGGGCTGACCGCTCTCGGTCGTTCTCAGGGTCAGGTTGCGATCCGTGCCTGTGATCGAGTTGCTGATGGTGGCGTTGTTGAAACTGTGTGAGATGGTCGCATCAGCTGCGAGGGTGATTGGCCCGGTCGCATTCACGTTACCGTAAAGATTGAGAGCCCCAAAGCTGCCACCCGTGCCCGGGCCGCTGAGAATGATTGCGTTCGGCAGATTGTTTCCCGAGGCGAAATTCTTACTGTAATAGAAACCCGCTCCGGAGGCCACGGTGATGGTCCCGGGCATGTTCGTGATGGATAGTCCGTCCGTAACTTGGACGGTGCCCGCGGTGATGTTGATGGCACCGGTAAGGGTGTTGGCCAAGCCGCCGGAGAGCGTCAGCGAGCCGGTGCCGCTCTTGGTGAAGCTGCCGTCGCCGGTCAGCGCTCCACTGAGCGTTGTGGTATTGCCGTTGGTATCCAGTGTTCCGGTGATGCCGGAAGCAACGCTCACTGCGTTGGCCAAGGTGGTTGCGATGCCGACGCCCGCTTGGAGGGTTGAGTTTCCGGTGAAGGAAATAGGACCGCTGGACAGCGCCGATGCGTTGCCGTAGTTCAGGATCCCTCCCGAAAGGATCGTGCCGCCGCTGTAGGTGTTGGCGGCGGTGAGGGTCTGGGTGCCCCCACCCGTCTTGGTGAGCGTCATGCCGGCGGCTCCATTGTCGAGCACGGCGTCGTAACTGTAGCTGGCACCGGTGCCGGGATTGAGCGTCACATTGGTGACGGAGCCGTAATTCCCGCTAGCATTGAACATGGTCGAAAGCTGCTTGTTGCCGGTGAGACCGCCGAATGTGGGGCTGGTGACTCCGGAAAGAACAATCGTTCCGGCGGCACTCGCGCCCGTATCAAGCGGGCTGTTCTGAAGCGCGAGCGCGTTGCTCAAGGTAAGAGTGCCAGTGGCGTTGAATACCCTGGTGGAACCGGTGAACGTGTTGGCGGCGTCAAGCGTCAGGTTGCCTTGGCCATCCTTCAACAGGAATCCGCCCGCGCTTGTGAGTGGCGTGCTGAAAGTCGCCGTCCTTGGGCTGATGACCGTGATTCGATACTGCTGATTGGCAGCGGTGCTGAATTGGCTGGAGTAGTCGGTGACGGGAGTCTGGTTGTATTGGAAGGTGCCCCCGTTCAGGGAGATGGTGCCGCCGACGGCATTCAAGCCCGCGGTGCCGACCACGAAGGTGCCCGCATTGATCGCGACGGATGTCGCGTTGGTGAGTGACCGGTTGTTGAGCAGGAGGTTGCCTTGGGAAAGCACCACCGGGCCGCTGATGTTGGTGGGTGTTTCCACGAAATTCAGGACCAGTGCTCCAGTCCCGGTCTTGGTGAAGCCACTGGTTCCCTCAAGGGTGGCGGTAATGGTCGCATTTTTGTTCGGTCCCAGCGCATTCACCGTGATGGTGGGCGTGGTTCCGGCCAACGTCAGCGGACCTTCGCTGCCAGTGGCCACAATCCACGATCCGGCCGTGGTTGTAATCGTGTCACCGAAAACGAGGTTCCCGATCGTGCGAGGCCCGTCCAGATTCACCGTGGTATCGGCGGTGATGTCGAGGGTGTTGAAATTTGCCGTAAATCCGGCTCCGTCGGCAGTGTCCGAGAGCCAGTTGGCAGGCGTGCTCCACGAGGATGGGGTCACCGTAGTATTCCAGGTGCCGTCCAAGGCGAATGCGGCGGGCGCGAGCAGGAGTGCGGATGCGGCGGTGAGGCTGAAGCGGGTTTTACGGGATTTCATGGTGTTTTTGAGGGTTATCTGGATTTTCAGAATGTGATTCGTATTGAGAGTGATTTGTATGCCGGGTGAGAATTTCGCCAAGATGTCTGTAAGATTTCAGTTCCCGCGACTGCGGCGTGCCAGCAGCGCAACCAGCCCGCCAAGTCCCAGCAACCCGGATGATGATGGTTCGGGGATGACGGCGAGCGTCACAAAGCCTGTGGCTCCGGTCTGGTCACTGGTGAAATTCGAACCGCCAGTGAGGTCGTTGTAGTTGATCCGCCATTGGTTGTTGGCAAACAGGAACGTGCTGTCGTCGGCGTAGCCGTCGAAGGTTCCGTCGTTCCATGCGCCGGTGTAGCTGATCAAAGTGAGTTTCGTTCCGGCTGTCATGGCCTCGGAGATGGCGGCGAGATCCGTCAGGTCGAGCGTGACGTTGGAGCCGATGTTCAGGCCGCCAGTGACATGCAGCAGGTCGCCAGCCACGGCGACGGTATCCAGCTCGTATTTGAAATTCGATCCGTTGTTAAGCGTTAGGGCGCCGGTGCCGAGGCTTTCGATGCTGGCACCTGGTGAGAGCACGCCACTCACGTTCACTGCGCCATTGATCCTGCCGGTTCCGCCAAGCGCAGCTCCACTGTTGACGGTGACCGCGCCGCTGCCGGTGCCCGAGCCAGCGCTGTTGTTCACCAGCAGGCTGCCGGTGCTGACGATGGTGCCGCCGCTGTAGGAATTGTTGCCGGAGAGCGTGACGGAGTTGGTTCCACCGGCACCATTCACAGTGATGCCGCCGGTGCCGAGGCTGATCGTGCCGCTGACCACCAGACCGGGCTGGGCGCTTTGGGTCGTTGTCAGAGTGAGGCTGCGATCCGCGCCCGTGATTGAGCCGCTGATGGTGGCATTATTGAAGTCGTGTGAAATGGTCGTGTCGCCATCGAGGGTGATCGCGCCGGTCGCCGTCACGTTGCCCCGGAGGTTGAGCGCTCCAAAACCATCCGCACCCGCGCCGCTGAGATGGAGTGCATTCGTCAGGTTGTTTCCCGAGCCGAAGTTCTTGCTGTAGTTGAACGCGGCTCCGGAAGCCACCGTGATGGTTCCCGGCGCGTTGGTGAGGGACAAGCCGTCGGTGACTTCGAGCCTGCCCGCATTGACGTTGATGCCGCCTCCGAGGGTATTGGCCAATCCTGCCGTCAAGGTGAGTGCGCCGCCGCCGGTTTTGGTGAGGGTGCCGGAACCGGTGAGTGCTCCGCTGAGGGTTGTGGCGTTGCCATTGGTATCAAGTGTCCCGGTCTTGCCGGACGCGATGCTCACTGCGTTGGCCACAGTGAAAGCGCCGCCCGCCTGGAGTGTCGCGTTGTCCGTGAATGATACGGCGCCACCGCCCAACGCATTCGCATTCGCGAAGTTCAAGGTCCCGGCGGAAAGGGTGGTGCCGCCACTGTAGTTGTTGGCAGCGGAAAGCGTCAGGGTGCCGCCACCTTGCTTGGCGAGCGCGCCGCCACCGTTGATGGCGTTGCCATATGACTGGGCCGAAGCACTGTTGAATGCCAGTGCCGCACCGCTGCTGATGGAGATGCTGCTGCTGTTGGCGATGGAGCCCTGTATCTCCAGAGTGCCGGCGCTTACGGTCGTGCTGCCGTTGTATGTGTTCGATGCGGCAAGGATCAGTTTGCCGGGGCCCGCTTTTTCCAAGGTGCCGCCCGCGCTTGAGAGGCTGGTGCCGTAGGTCACTAGCGATGCGCCGGCGGTGACGGAGATTCTGTAATTCTGACCGGCGGCCGTATTGAATTTGGCGGAATAATCCGTCGCTGCCGGAGCATTGTTGTGCTGAAGGAGGCCGCCGCCGAAAGAAATCGTGCCGCCGATGGCATTCGTGCTGGTGGCGACTACCAGAGTGCCCCCATTCAGGGTCACGGTGGTTGCGTTGGTGAGCGCCGCGCCGTTGAGTTGAATGTTGCCTTGAGAAAGCACCACCGCACCACTGATGCTGTTTGAGGCATTGTTGAGGAGCAGGGCTCCGGCTCCGGTCTTGGTGAAACCATTGGTCCCAGCCAGAACGGCGTTGATTTGTGCGAATTTGCCGGTTCCCAGCGCGTTCACCGTGATGGTGGGTGTCGTTCCAGCCAGAGTCAGCGGACCTCCCGAACCGGTGGCGATGATCCATGACCCGGCCGATCCCGTATCCGTGTCGGAGAAAACCAGATTCCCTATTGTGCGGGCTCCGTTCAACCCAATCGTGGTATCCGCCGTGATGTTCATCCCGGTGAAATTGGCCGTGAAGCCCGACCCGTCGGCGATGGTGTTTGAAGTCCAGTTGCCCGCAGTGGCCCATGAGCCTCCGGAAAGATTTGTCCAGGTGCCGTCCAAGGAGTAGGCTACGGGTGCGAGAAGGATAGCTGAAGAGGCGGTAAGGATGAAGTGGGTTTTACGGGGTTTCATGGTGATTGGGTTTCACAGGGTCTTCAACAACCTACTGGCATGCCTTGGAGGGCAGCCATCTTGGGAAAACTGCCATGCGACCTGGGAAAAATCATTGAACTTTTGCGGATATCTCCTGAACTTTTCCGTCAGTGGATCGATTCATGTCATGATCGCGAAGTTCGTTCCGTTCTTTGGATTTCAGAGAGTGAAACCGCACCGTATCCTGTGATCTAGAACCATCATTTCCTGCCTTGCCGTGGGAGATCCCATTCCGGTTTTGAACTTCTGCGGCGAGCCCGACGGCGATGTGGGATTGACGTTGCCTACCGGGTAGTCGGTGACCGCATTTCCCGAAACCGATCCGTGTCGCGCTTGTCCGATTCAGGGTTTGACCGTTTGAGGCCACCCGGGGAATTGGCGGGCACCGGGCTTGGTGACATCGGCGAAGCGGGGCCAGCATTCGAAGGTGACTTCACCGGATTTCTGATGAAAGCGGATCAGGCCGTAGCCGGCGGCCCAATCGGCGTCGGCATTGCGGGTGTCGCCGGGTTTGATTCCGGCAATGTCGCGCAGGCGGTTTTCAGGATTCGCGTAGGCCAGCATGGTGATTTTGTTGTGAAAGCCGTCAAGGTAGTCGCCGGTCCAGGGCAAGGGAGAACCGGCGATGGGATTGGCGCCGGGTTTCTCATCCTCGGGCCACCACCAGCGGCCGTAGTAGTTGTTGACGATGGCAGGCACGACAAAGGCCCAGGGGCCGTCACGGAAATCGCGGATGCCGTGCTTGATCAGGGTGGCGATGTGTTGGTCGCCGGCGATGTGGACGGCGTGGGCCTGCTGGATGAGATCGAGCGCCTTGTTGCGGCCGCTCTGGGGCCAGCCGTTGGAGTCGAGGTCGGCATGAAGCCGGTTGTCGCGCGATCCATGAAGATGGGCGCCACCGCAGAAGCCGGTTTGGGAGAGCACTGCCTTGATGGCCACGCCGTCGCGCATCCCGGCCCAATCGGCGAGGAATTTTTCCTGGCGGGCGCCGAGCAGTTGCAGTCCAGGGGTGTCGATGACTTTCGGGTCGTATTTGGGATCGCGGATATGATCCGGGCGCGGGCCTTTCATCGGGTGACGCCCGAGCGGGCCGGTCTTGAACTTGCGGTCCTCGATGATGGCGAAATCGATTCCGCCTAACAGATATCGCGTGTAATAGACGCCGATGCCTTGCCCGACGGGCGTCGCGTCGTAGGGATCCGGCAGGTGCGCGCACTGCTGGCGCTCGACCATTTTGACATATTCGTGATGGAAAAAGTATCCGCCATCGTGGCCGGCCTCGGCTTTCGCGATCTTTCCGCCCTCGCCCCAGAGGTTGCCCTGGCCGATGTCGTGATCGTCGGGGATGGTGATGCAGGGGCGCTCGCGGAAGATGTCGCGGAACGCGAGGCCGAACTTGAGCCATGCGGCGGTGTGTTGCTTGTGATCGTAGGATTGGTCTCCGGCGAAGAAAACCAGGTCCGGATTCTGGTGGTTGATGTTGCGGACGTATTCCGGGCGCAGGCCGCGATCCTTGTTCGAGTTGCAGGACAGGGCGGCGACGACAATCTCGTCTTTGGCCACCGGGTTTTCGCGGATGAGTCCTTCGAAGGATGCCTTCTCACCGTGCAGAAGCCGGTATCTGACATTCTTCGAGTCGTCCCAGTCGGTGACGCGGAAGGTGGTGGACCAGCCGAGGTCGTTGACCTGTTGCCGTGCGATTTCGGTCCAAGCGCCGTTCCTGTCGATCTCGAGCCGCACTTCGCGGGTTTCCTTGGGGAAAAGCGGATAGAGTTGCGCGGTGAGCTTCAGGACCCGGTGATGAACAGTGTAAATGCCGAAGCATACGACCTGGTCGCGCGGCACCCGGAGATCGATGATGTCGCCCGTGGGGCGTTTCCACCAATCGTTGACGCAGAGCGAGTCTTCGCCCTTGAGAAACGGCGCCTTGACGGGCGGCTCGCCATGGTTGGCGGATTCGGCCACCGCGATGGAGGACACTGACCAAAGCAATGGGAGGATTCGACGAATGGATTTCATGATGGGTGGGAATTTGCGATAAGGCTGCCATCCGGATTGCCAGAGCGCATTGAACTTCTGCGGATCTTTACTGGACTTTTGCGTCGTTCAACACATGGCTCAGAGGGCCGAACCCGTTCATCGTCCCGGAAGATGGCTTGTGCCGGGGAACTTCCGGAACTCACCCGGCGTGACGCCCATCTTCTTCTTGAACAAACGACTCATGTATTCCGGATGTTCGAAACCGGCCTTGTGGGCCACTTCGGCGAGAGAAAGATCGGACTCCGCCAACAGGCTGCACACTCGGTCGAGCCGGACGCGGAGAATTTCCGCCTTGGGCGAAATCCCGAGGATCTGTGAGAAGCGGCGCTCCAGCACGCTTCTGGACAGCGGGACGACCTTGAGCAGGGACTCGACGTCCAGCCCGTTACACGCGTGTTCGCGGATCTGCCTGAGGGCGGAAGCGATGTGCCGGTCGTCAATCGCGAGCACATCGGTGGATTGCCGGGCCATCACGCCCAGGGGTTTGACCACAACCAACGCCGGTTCGGAGTTGTCGCCAGCCATCAGCCTGGCCAACAACGCGGCGGCTTCGAAACCGATCTGTTGCGTGTTCAAGATCACGCTCGACAGCGGCAGATCGGACAATTCGCAAAAAATCTCGTCCTTGTCCACGCCGATGACGGCCACCTCGTCCGGGACGGCCACTCCCACTTCGCGGCAGCAGTTCAGGACCTGGCGTCCGCGCGCATCGTTGCATGCCATGAGCCCGCATGGTTTCGGCAGGGTTTGCAACCAAGCCATCAAATCCCGTTCGTGCCGCTCGCCGTGCTCCTCGTAATCCGAAGCGGAAAACGATTGCGTGGGGACGGCATATTCAAAGGCCTTGCAACCGAACCCTGCCTCGGAAACCCGCCGCTCGAAGTTGGCCCGGCGCAAGTCCGACCAATCCGTGCCATTGAATCCACAGAACGCGAAGTTCTTGAAGCCCCGCTCTAACAGATGCTCCGCCGCCAGGCGGCCCACGGCCTCCTCGTCCGAGCGGATCCGCGGGAACCGGAACTCGGGCAGGTTGCCGCTCAAGTCCACCACCGGCACTCCTGTCCGGCGGATCACTTCCGCCATGGCCGGTGTCGAGACCCGCGCGATGATTCCATCCCACTTCCAGCGGTCGAACCATTTCGGAAAATGTTCGGTGGGGTCGCCCTCCTCAAACTCGATCGACCACGGACCGTGGATCCTGACATATTTGGCGATTCCCATCAGCAGTTCCCGCCCGTAGCTGCGCGACGATTCGATCAGCAAGGCCACACGGGGCGTGGGCTTGTTGCCAGTGGGTTTCTTCATGAGTGAGACGAAGCATTACCACTCTCAAATCCCTGCCTTCAAGCGATTCCTCAACAGGACCGCCAATCCGACGGCCAAGAGCCCGCTCACCGACCAGACACCGGCGTGCGGCGACTGCGGGGCGATCAGCAGGCTCAAGGCACCGATTCCCGGGCCCACGAAATTCCCGGCCCCCATCATCGCCTCGTGGATGCCGCCCTGCTCGGCGCGCGCCTCACCCACATCCATCGAATAAAACAGTGAAGCATAGTAAAGCACGCCCACCGCCAGGCCGAACGCCACCTGTCCCGCACCCAGCCAGAGCAAACCGTCGGCCGTGAGCACGGTGGCGAAGCCCGTGATCAGCAGCAGGTAACCGCCCAGCAGCCAGCGGAACCGGTAATGCCAGCCCGGCCACTGCCACATCACGACGAAGGCCGCCAAGCGGGCGAAAAACCAGATCGAACAGAACCAGCCGGCCATCGTGGTGCTCAAGCCCATCCTCCGGGCAAGTTCCGGAATCATCGCCAGCAGGGTGAAGGCCGCGACGCAGGCGAACGGATTCGCCAGCCACGCCATCCGCTGGAAGGCGCGCGGACATGGCCCATGTCTAACAGAAAGCGGTGGCTGTTCAGGCGGTGGCTGACTTGAAGGCGCGGGAGCTTCCTCGCCGTGACGGCGCGCGTATCCCCGGAGGATGATGATCTGTATCAGGTGCAACCCCGGTGGCAGCCAGAAGATGCTTCCGCTTCCGAGCCACTCGAACAAACCGCCGCCAAAGAAATACGACAACGCCGAGCACGATGCCCACACCACGCTGTAAATCCCCACGAGACGCGCCCGGGCAGGACCGCTCACACCGTCGGTGACAAGCGCCTCAAGCGCGGGCCACACCACGAACTGCGAGGCGGCCCATAGGACCATCACCGCCAATTGCACGGGCAGCGATGGGAAAAACGTCCCGATCGCCAGCGCCACCACCATTCCCAGAAGGCCCGCGCGCATGGTCCGGATGCAGCCGCGGTGCTGGGCGAGTTGCCCGCCGCGCCATGATGCCAGCGCGATCACCAGACCCATCAGGGCGGCGACGCCAAGATTGCCGAGATCCCCGAAGCCATGCCGGTCACGAAACAGGAAGAACACATAATTCCCGTAGAACCCGCAGGCCAGCGAGCCCAGAGCCTCGAAAACAAACAGCGGAAGTTTGGACGGGATCGCACGCATTCACAAGCATTCGGCCTGAAGCCGATCCAAGGCTCCCGCAAAGGGCATGGCAAGGCTTTCCGCTGGGCCGCGGACCCGCTTCGGATGCCGGCTACCAGTTTCCCCGGATAAAGTTATAGGCTCCTCCGCGCTGGGAGTCGGTGGCGAAATTCATGTATTCGTCGTAGCTGAGCGAAGACACATGTCCATCCACCCAAAGGACGTTGCCCTTCCCGCCATGCCGTGCGGCGAAGGCGAAATCGGACTCCTTTGAAAAGCCGGAGCTGTAAATGTTCGCGCCGAAGTTGTTCTGCTTCACCGTGTCCTGGACATAGGGTGTTGAAGAGGGGTTCTTCACGGCGGACAAGGTCAGGACCTTGTGGTTCTCCTGGCCGAGATAGAGGTTCGCCGCATAATCGCCGGTATAGGGCCACGCGGGATGGTAGGGTTTCCCATGGCCTGACGGACAACCGAAGACATCCGGCAGCGGATCCGCGGCGGGGTCGTTGAATTTCCCGCTGTAGTTGTCCCGGCCCATGTTTTTTGCGGCAGCGTCATACCAACTGAGTCCGAGATTGTTGTTACTCTCGTCCTTCAACCATGAAACATGTGCCCGGCCATTCGGAAAACGCCCGTTGTTCTCCGCAATGTAGGCGTTCAAGCCCACTCCGATCTGCCTCAGGTTCTGGGCGCACACCGCGCCCCGCGCCTTCTCCCGGACGCCCCTGACAATGACAAACAGGAGCGCCGCAAGAACGGCAATGATCAGGATCACCACCAACAGTTCGGTGAGCGTGAATCCCGATGTGCGAGCGCGGGATGGTGTTTTCATGGAATGATGGCGTTCAGAAATCATGGGGATGCATTTGAAGCTTGGGTTTTCGGCATGATCGGGAGCCTCGCGGACGGCATGGCATTTCCCGGAAATGCCTCAGGCAAAATGCCATGACGTCCGCCGGAATGCATTGAACTTTCGCGGAAACCTCCTGAACTTTTGCGTCACTCGCGACTGTGTACCCAAGCTTCGGCTCCGCCGACCGGGATTCACGGTTTGACCGTTTGAGGCCAGCCGGGGAACTGGCGGGCACCGGGTTTGGTGACATCGGCAAAGCGTGGCCAGCACTCGAAGGTGACCTCGCCGGATTTCTTGTGGAAGCGGATCAGTCCGTAGCCGTCCGCCCAGTTGGCGTCCGCGTTGGTTTTGTCTCCGGGTTTGACGCCGGCGATGTCGCGCAGGCGCTTCTCGGGGTTGGCATAGGCGAGCATGGTGATCCTGTTGTGGAAACCGTCGAGATAGTCGCCGGTCCATGACAGCGGAGATCCGGGAACGGGATTCGCACCGGGTTTCTCGTCCTCGGGCCACCACCAGCGGCCGTAGTAATTGTTGACGATGGCTGGCACGACGAAGGCCCACGGGCCGTCGCGGAATTCGTCGATGCCGTGTTGGATCAAGGTGGCGATGTGCTGGTCGCCGGCGATGTGCACGGCGCGGGCATCGCGGATGAGCCGGAGCGCGCGGTTGCGGCCGCTCTGGGGCCAGCCGTTGGAGTCGAGGTCGGCATGGAGCCGGTTGTTGCGCGATCCGTGGAGATGCGCGCCGCCACAGAAGCCGGTTTGGGAAAGCACGGCCTTGATGGCCACGCCATCACGCATCGTGGCCCAATCCGCGAGGAATATTTCCTGGCGGGTGCCGAGCAGTTGCAGGCCCGGGGTGTCGATCACCTTGGGATCATACTTCGGATCGCGGATGTGGTCCGGGCGCGGGCCTTCCATCGGATGGCGTCCGAGCGGGCCGGGTTTGAATTTCCGGTCCTCGATGATGGCGAAATCCACGCCGCCTAACAGATAGCGCGTGTAATAGACGCCGATGCCCTGCTCGACGGGCGTCGGGTCATGGGGATCCGGCAGGTGGGCGCACTGTTGCCGCTCGACCATCTTGACGTATTCGTGATGGAAGAAGTAGCCGCCATCGTGACCCGCCTCGGCTTTGGCGATCTTGCCGCCCTCGCCCCAGAGGTTGCCCTGGCCGATGTCGTGATCGTCGGGAATGGTGACACAGGGCCGTTCGCGGAAGACATCGCGAAACGCGAGGCCGAACTTGAGCCATGCGGCGGTGTGTTGCTTGTGGTCGTAGGACTGGTCGCCCGCGAAGAAGACGAGGTCCGGATTCTGGTGATTGATGTTGCGGACGTATTCGGGGCGAAGTCCGCGGTCCTTGTTGGAGTTGCAGGAAAGGGCCGCGAGGACGATCTCGTCCTTGCCCGACGGAGCCTTGCGGATGAGTCCCTCGAAGGAGGCGTTCTCACCGTGGCGAAGCCGGTATTTGACGTCCCTGGAGTCATCCCAACCGGCGATGCGGAAGGTGGTGGACCAGCCGAGATCGTTGACCTTTTGCCGTGCGGCTTCCGTCCAGGCGCCGTCCTTCTCGATTTCGAGACGCACCTCGCGGGTTTCCGAGGGAAAGAGCGGATAGAGCTGCGCGGTGAGCTTGAGGACGCGGTTGTGAAGGGTGTAGATGCCGAAGCAAACCACCTGGTCGCGCGGAACCTTCAGATCGATGATGTCACCGGTGGGCCGGTTCCACCAGTCGTTGACGCAGAGCGAATCCTCTCCCTTGAGAAACGGCGCCTTGACCGGCGCCTCGCCGTGATCGGTGGGAGCGGCGGCCGCCATGGAAGCGGCGAAGGATAACAGCAGACAGATGGGTTTCACCGGATTCATTTCACAGCCATCCCACAATCTCGCCGCAGTCGTGCGCAAGCCTTGATTTTCCGCCGCGCCGAAAGCGGTTGTAACTTCGGATGCCAATGGCGGCTTGGTGCTTGTCCGCGATCCGTCACCGTTTCGAGGGACTGACGGGAATCGTATGGGATTAAGCACGGTTTCATCACCATCCAGCAGCTTCGAAGCCTCTGGAAAAAAGGTAGGGCGACGCGGCCTCGCGGAGCCGTGATTCCCGCCTGCGGCGGACAAGTGGGCTTGGCGAAACGGCAGATCCGGCCCGGTGACGCGTTGGATCCGCAGCGGATCGGACGCCGCCATCCACCACTTGTTGGTCAAAGCTCTTCGTATTTCTTCAGTGCCAGTTTCCGCAGTGAAGACGTGCCGTCCGCTGCGAAGTGAATGGTGACTTCATACTCCGACAGGAAGCGGGTGTCCTTGTCCTTGGCTGGGCTTTCTCCCCACCGTCCCATTCCCGAAGCGGAAAGCACGAGATCATCCGGCGACAACCACTTTACGATTTGAAAACCTTCCGATGTGAAATGGAACTTCAGCGAGTCGGGCTTTCGCGCATGCTTCCGGGTCGGTGATTCAAATGCGGCAGCGTTCTCATCGTCGCATTCCTTCGGTAAACCAAGTCCCTTGGCGGTCTTCGGGGCGATCGAGAACACGGAAACCACGCTGTCATGCGTGCTTCTGTTCTGCTCGATGGCGACGAACTTGCTGTCGGAACTCCAAGCCGCTTCGATAAAACGCGCTTTCGGGTGAAAGGTCAGAACGGGCTTGTTGGAAGCGGTCTCAACGATTTCCACATCGAATTTGTAATATCCATTCTCCTGATGGGCCCGGACCGAAAAGCGTCCGTTCGGAGCGTCGCCCTTGTATGTCTCTTCGCTGGAACCGCCTTGGTTTTGGGCGGAGAGCATCGCCATGGACGCAAAGAGCATCACCATTGATTTCGCTGCTTTCATGATGGCTACCTTCTAGGGCATCCACGGCGGGAAGTGAAGCGCGAATTCGGATCCGGACATCACCCGCGGTTGGATCGACCGGCTTCCATGTGGGCGTTCGGGAACGGGCCTCGGCCTGTTCCCGACGCGGGCCTGTCCCGCGTCCGGGCGGAACCGCCGTGTAAGGCCCCGTGCGCACAGCGCGCCCCGTGGCTGGTTCCCGGAGTCAGTCACGGGGACCGGATTCGCTGCCTCTTTTGATCTTTCTGACGATGAGAAGAAACGTGCCCGTCCATATCAATCCCCAGACTGATAAGAAAAAGCCGATAAACCAATGATCTAGCCACCGATCAACTTTAACGTCGCTTGGGTTGGCGGGCTGGAAACGAATCGTAAGTGACTTACCTTCCTGCTCTGAAAAGGGCGCCACGACGTCGATCGTAGCCTCATGGACAACTCCCTCGCCATCGGCGAATCGAATGTGTGGGTTCCAATTGCCAGCAGCATCCTCTGTGTAAGA
>Ga0315904_10003265_pt1 | contig 24055 bp, 33 predicted proteins | sample LakEriMetagenome_6_FD_203529 | JGI IMG/M metagenome (GOLD analysis project Ga0315904, IMG submission 203529) | Freshwater fungal communities from buoy surface, Lake Erie, Ohio, United States - Buoy 12 MA120 | ecosystem: Environmental > Aquatic > Freshwater > Lake | place: USA: Lake Erie, Ohio... | reverse complement strand
AATATACAATTTATTTTTTTTCATTTTTTTTGATTTAAGATTGTTAGAATGTAACTTTTACAGAAAAGCCATATTTTCTGGAACTTGGTCCATTTAAATAATCAAATCCAACTCCATTACCCACTCCCGTTCCAGAAGTATTAGGGTCGAAATTTGCTCCTTTAGGAGTATTTATAGCTCTGTAATATAAATTGTTCCCAGAAACTGTAAATGAAATGGAACTGAACTGAGTTTTTTCTAAAAACTTTGATGGTAAAGAATAGCCTAGAGAAACTTCTTGAAGTCTTATTGTTGTAGCATCATATATTTGTAGTTCACTAGGTCCAAATAAAACATTAGTAAAATAATAATCTGAATTATTAATTTGAATGTTGTTAGGTTGACCTTGTTGATTAACTCCTGGCAAAATAAAAGTTCTCTCTCTATCTGTTGTTTCTTCAATTAGACCTCTACCTAATAAAGTTGATATTGTACTTGAATATATATCACCACCTTTAGTATAATTTACTAAAAATCCAAAATTGAAATTTTTATAGGTTATTGTATTACTAACATTCATAATCCAATCAGGGTTAGCATCTCCGATGATTCCATCATCAGGACTATTCAAGTAATTACCTTCTGCATCTACAACAGGCTGGCCATTTGCATCACGTAAAATTTTTCCGCCAAAGATTGAGGTAAGTGGAAAACCAACTTCTGCAACATTTCCTAAATTTGAAAATCCTGAATAAACTACTCTATCGGTATCTAAACCTAAATCGATAACTTCTGTATCATTTGATGTAAAGTTAAGATTGGTATTCCAATTAAAACCATCCCCATCGTTTTTGATTATTACTGCACTTAAGTCCAATTCTAATCCTTCACCGTCTATTTTACCAATGTTTGTTTTAGTTTGCGAATATCCTGTTGCAGGATCTAAAGGTCTATTTACAATTAAGTCTGTTGTTGTTCTTTTAAATAAGGATAAATCTATTCCAAATCTATTTTTAAAAAACTTTGTCTCTAAACCTACTTCATATTCAGTTAACAATTCGGGTTTTAATTTAGGATTCCCTAAAGTTTGTCCAATTGCATTTGTAATGATGTTGTTACTATTAGCATCTTGAATGTCATTTACATCAAGAGCTAAAGTTTGTGATACAGGATAACCACCAAAGTCTCCAAAATTAGCTGAAGTACCAACACCAAATCTTAATTTTAAAAAGTTTAGACCATTTTCAGATGATATTTTATCGAAAACACTCGTTGGGACGAATGCTAAACTTGCGCTTGGATAAAATTTTGAACGATTTTCAGGAGCAAAATCAGATACCCAATCTTTTCTTCCAGACAGGGTTAAATACAAGTATTCATTATAGTCTAGCTCAGTTTGAGCAAAAACACCAACGATATTTCTGTCTGCATAACTTTCTATAGGTCTGTAATTTTTAAAGTTATAATGTCTTAATACTCCAAATATTTGCTGACCGTCACTAGCAACACCATTACTTTCAAAAATTTCATTTCTAGATGTTCCACCAATATTGAAGTTCAAATCTAATTTTTCAGCTAAATTATATTTTCCATTTAAAATTAAACTATGATCCCAAATAATGTTTGTGTTATTCCAAGTCTCATAGAATCCACTTTCGGTTCTAGCTCCACCCCCTCCGTTGGTATTAACTCCTCCTTTGTTTTGGAAGTTAACATTGCCCTCGTTATAGTTGTCTAAACCAGCTCTATATAAAACATTAAGATTTTCATTTATGTCATAAGTTAAAGATAAATTTCCAAAAACTCTATTTGTGTTTTGAGTTGATCCTGAATTATATAATGTCCAGTAAGGATGTTGAATACTGTTATCTTGTCTATAATAAGCACTTCCTCCATCTTGTCTCTGATAAGGTAATCCTTGTATATTAATGCTTCTTGGTGTAAACCATAAATCTCCAAAAATTGAGGATCCCGTTCCAGTAGCACCGTTACCCTGACTTAACGCAACAGGAGGTGACTTAAATTTTGTTTTAGAAAAATTTAGAGTCCCATTTACCGTGAATTTATTTGATAATTTTGCTCTTCCACCCATAGATAGGGTGTTTCTTATAACATTATTTCCAGGGGTAAAACCTTCATCGTCGTTATGTCCATAATTTAAATTATAGGAATAATTACCATCATTAGAAGTCCCTTTAATATTAACAGATGTGTTTGAGATCACCCCTTTTCTGAAAAAATTCTTAACACTGTTGTAAGGTTTGTATTCATATCTAGCTCCAACTAATTCTGGAAAGTCTCCTGAAATTACAGAAGTTGAATATGGATGTGCAAGTGTTCCGTTTGCATCAAATTGCGAACTATTTCCCCAGCCAGCAGCTCCTTCTTTTTCAAATGCAGGTCCCCAGTTGCTGAATGCCCAAGCAAAAGCTTGGTCAAATCCGTTTCCATACTTGTTTTGATAATCAGGAAGAGACGCTATTTCATTAAAGAATAAAGATGAGGACACTGTTATTTCATTTTTTTTGACAGATTTCTTAGTTGACCCTGATTTGGTTGTAATTAAAATTACACCATTTCTACCTGCAGTACCATATAGTGTAGCAGCTGCAAGTCCTTTTAACACACTTACATTTTCAATATTATTAGGATCTAAATCTAAAAAACGGCTAGAACCATTATTTCCATTAACAAAATCATTTCTGTCACCTTGTCTTCCAGCTGAGTTAGTGTCTGAGCTAAAAGGTACACCATCCACAATAAACAAAGCTTGATTGCTTCCAGAAAAACTTGTGTAACCTCTAATCACAACATTAGTTCCTGATCCTGACATTCCATTTTGTGAAATAATATTCACACCTGATGCTTTCCCACTTAAAACACGTGCAATATCACCATCGGGTCTTTGTTCTAAATCTTTAGATTTCACTTCACTTACCGCATACCCAAGAGATTTTTTCTCTCTTTTAATTCCTTGAGCGGTTACAACTACACCTTCAAGCTGAACAGAGTCATCTTTCATTTTAACTTTTAAATTAGTTGAAGAAGCGGCAACTTCTTGAGTTTTCATGCCGAGAAAGCTAAAGACTAATGTTTGTCCTTGGCTAGCAGCAATTTTAAATTTACCGTCAAAGTCGGTTTGTATTCCGTTTGACGTTCCTTTAACTAAGACATTAACGCCAGGAATTGGCAACCCACTCTCGTCGGTAACAACTCCAGTTACAGTCCTGTCTTGCGCAAATGTAATTTGCGTTAATAACACTAGAAGAAGTGTTAAGAATCCATTAAACTTTAGTTTCATTTTTAATTATTTTGAATTAGTTATTCAAAAGTCTTAATTTATTGTTAAGTTTCCTAATCTTAGAGGCACTTTTTTATTCACATTTAACAAAAAACCTAGAAATTTGTTTTAAAACTAACATGAACAATTGAATTTGAGCCTTTAAAAGCAAAATCTTCTGCACTTCCATTAGCATAAATTAAATTGAGCAATCCATTTTTTGTAACTAATCCAAATCCAAATCCAATGCCAGTCAAACTCCCGCTCTTAAGGGTTGTTTTGTCTTGAAAATAACCGTAGTCAATGATAGAATGGAGGTACAGTGATGGCGAAATAGTGTATCTGTATTCAGTTAATAATGAGGTAAATAAATTGGCTTGAAGGCTATTTTCTCCAAAACCTCGTATGGATTTTATTCCTCCAAAACGATATAATTCGTTAGTTAAGTAGGAGTTGCTTTTTAAGAAATAATTCTGACTTTTAATGTAGAAATTGTTTTTTTGATTCAAATAGAAATTGTGAAGTATATCGATATTAAAAAAACTTTGGTCGTTGTTTTTTAATGATTTTCTGTTTCCTAGGCCAATTTTTAAATTAATTTTAGTTTTTTCAGGAAAAAGAAAATTGTCAGTTTTGATGTCTATAAATTCGAAATGAGTAGTTATAAATGAGTTTTTGTAATCGTTAATCGATATTGAGTTTAGATTCATTATATCGCTTGATTCTGTAGATTGGTATCCAATATATGTTCTTGTGTTGTAATTAAAAAAGTAACCTAAATCAATTGCGGTTTTTGTGTTTTGAAATGTGCTGTCTTGTTTAAAAATGTTTAATTGTGTTTTTATTCCAAGTGGGCTTTTAAATAAGTATGGTATTTCTAAAGCAAGGTTAAGTGTTTTTTGTTGGTTACCGTCACTTTTCCAATAAAGAGAAAATCGCTCTCCACTATTCAAAGTATTGTTTAAATCCAAATCTAAATATCCATTAAACATGATATTCGCCTCTCTATTATTCGAAAAACCTACAAAACCATCAAAATTATTTGATTTTGTTTTTTCAAGATAAACGTAAATTTTTGTGGAGTCTTTTTCAAATAGAATTTCAGGGTATTTTAATTGTTTAGTAAAACGAAATTTTTCAAAGTCATCATAGACTTTTTTCAGATTGTCCTGATTGAAAGTTTTGTTTTTGTAAATACGTTTCAAGCTGTTTTTATGTCCTTTTGGAAAATTGTCGTAACCAAGAATTACAATATCATCAATTTGCCTTTGAGTCTCAAATTTAATTTTCAAATCGGCGATGATATTTTTGTTTGCTTTTTTTAGATTATCCAATTTAAGTTTTGCAAGTGGAAATCCTTTTTTTTCCAACTCTTTTACTATTTGTTGTAAAAAATTTTCAGTTTCCAAATAAGGTATGATCACAGTATCATTTTTTGACACAAAATTTGAAACGGAGTCAAATGTCTTTCCTCTACCTATATATATATGTATAAAATCAACTTTGTTTTTTAAGTTAAAAAGATAATTAAAAGTGCTGTCATTGACTTTTGTGCTTTGAACAACATTGTTGTCAATGTAGCCGATTTTTGTTAGTTTTTCTGACATTAAGTTTACTTCGTTCAGTATTGATTTTGCATTTACATGTTTTTGGGTGTAACTCAACGAATCAATGATTTTACTTTCGAAATCAGAATTTCCTGAAATAACTAATGATAGTCTCTGTGCTGAAGTGTTCAAGCTGAGGCAAAAGAGGGAAAATGTAAAAAATAGTTCTCTCAATGAATTTAAATTTTTATAAATGTAACGTAAAAAAGCACTAAATGATATAAAAAGTAGCGTCAAAAAGTTACTTCAAAACAAAATTAAACACTTGGCTTTGTTTCGGCTTCTTTTTTTATCAAATGTAAATTCATATTTCATTAGAAAACAAATATTTAAATAGTTTAAAAATTAATTAGTTATGATTTGTTTCGTTAAAAATAATTACTACATTTGCAACCCCGTAAAAAGCGGGAAATTAAATCATAATATATTTTTAGTATTAATTATGCCAACAATTCAACAATTAGTAAGAACAGGAAGAACTCAGATAACTAAGAAGAGTAAATCGGTTGCTTTAGATTCTTGTCCTCAAAGAAGAGGGGTTTGTACGCGTGTTTACACTACTACACCAAAAAAACCAAACTCAGCAATGCGTAAAGTTGCGCGTGTGCGTTTGACAAATGGTAATGAAGTAAATGCTTACATCCCAGGTGAAGGACACAATCTACAAGAGCACTCGATAGTATTAGTTAGGGGTAGAAGGGTAAAAGATTTGCCAGGAGTAAGATACCACATCGTTCGTGGTGCGCTTGATACATCAGGTGTGGCTGGAAGAACACAAAGGAGATCTAAGTACGGAGCAAAACGCCCAAAAGAGGCTAAAAAGTAATTTTAAAACTTTTAAGAAAAAGACATGAGAAAAAGAGCGGCAAAGAAAAGACCACTTTTACCAGATCCAAGGTTTAACGACCAATTGGTAACGCGTTTTGTGAATAACTTAATGTGGGACGGTAAGAAATCAACAGCTTTTAAAGTATTCTATGATGCAATGGACATTGTAGAGACAAAAAAGCAAGATGCAGAAAAATCTTCAGTAGAGATTTGGAAAGATGCATTAACAAACGTTATGCCTCACGTAGAAGTACGTAGTCGTAGAGTGGGTGGAGCAACATTTCAAATTCCTATGCAAATTCGTCCAGATAGAAAGATTTCTATGGCGATGAAATGGATGATTTTGTATGCAAGAAGAAGAAATGAAAAATCTATGGCACAAAAGTTAGCTTCTGAAGTTTTAGCAGCAGCTAAAGAAGAAGGTGCAGCTGTTAAGAAAAGAATGGATACTCACAAAATGGCAGAGGCTAACAAAGCATTCTCTCATTTTAGATTTTAATTCGTAAGAAATGGCTAGAGATTTAAAATACACAAGAAACATAGGAATTGCTGCTCACATTGATGCTGGTAAAACAACAACAACGGAGCGTATATTATTCTACACAGGGAAATCACATAAAATTGGTGAAGTACATGATGGTGCTGCAACAATGGACTGGATGGCGCAAGAACAAGAAAGAGGGATTACTATTACTTCTGCTGCTACAACTTGCGAATGGAGTTTCCCGACTGAACAAGGTAAAGTTTTGCCTGAATCAAAACCATATCACTTTAACATTATCGACACTCCAGGTCACGTTGACTTTACAGTTGAAGTAAACCGTTCGTTACGTGTGCTTGATGGTTTAGTTTTCTTATTTAGTGCTGTTGATGGTGTTGAGCCTCAATCAGAAACTAACTGGAGATTAGCTGATCAATACCGTGTACCACGTATGGGATTTGTTAACAAAATGGATCGTCAAGGGTCTAACTTTTTGGCAGTTTGTCAACAAGTAAGAGATATGTTGAAATCTAACGCTGTTGCAATCACTTTACCAATTGGTGAAGAGAATGATTTTAAAGGTGTTGTTGATTTGGTTAAAAACCAAGCAATTATTTGGCACGACGAAACTCAAGGGGCAACTTTTGATATTGTTGATATTCCTGCAGACATGGTTGCTGAAGTAAAAGAGTACAGAGATATACTTATTGAAGCTGTTGCTGATTATGATGAGAACTTGCTTGATAAGTACATGGAAGATCCAGATTCTATTACAGAGGATGAAATCAACACTGCGCTAAGAGCAGCTACTATCGACATGGCTATCATTCCTATGATTGCTGGTTCTTCTTTCAAAAACAAAGGAGTTCAGTTCATGTTAGATGCAGTATGTAAATATTTACCATCTCCTTTGGATAAAGAAGGTATTCAAGGTATTCACCCTGATGACGCAGATTTATTAGAAGAAGATCAAACTAAAATCTTACGTCGTCCTGATGTAAAAGAGCCGTTCGCAGCTCTAGCATTTAAAATTGCTACAGATCCGTATGTGGGTCGTTTAGCTTTCTTCCGTGCGTATTCAGGTCGTTTAGATGCTGGTTCATACATCTTGAACACGCGTTCAGGAAACAAAGAAAGAATTTCTCGTATCTACCAAATGCACGCTAACAAACAAAACCCAATCGATTATATTGAAGCAGGTGATATTGGAGCAGCAGTTGGATTTAAAGATATTAAGACTGGAGATACAATGTGTGATGAAAAACACCCAATCATTCTTGAGTCAATGAAATTCCCAGCGCCGGTAATTGGTATCGCCATCGAGCCAAAAACTAAAGCTGATGTTGATAAAATGGGTATGGCTTTGGCAAAATTAGCTGAAGAAGATCCAACTTTTACTGTAAGAACAGACGAGGCTTCAGGTCAAACGATTATCTCAGGTATGGGTGAGTTACACTTAGATATCCTTGTAGATCGTATGAAACGTGAATTCAAAGTTGAAGTGAACCAAGGTGAGCCTCAAGTAGAATACAAAGAAGCTTTCACAAAATCTGCTCAACACAGAGAAACCTATAAAAAACAATCAGGAGGTCGTGGTAAGTTCGGTGATATCGTATTTAGACTAGAGCCTGCTGATGAGGTTGACGGAAAAGTGCCAGTTGGATTGCAATTCGTTAATGAAGTAAAAGGTGGAAACGTTCCTAAAGAATATATTCCTTCTGTAGAGAAAGGTTTCAGAGAAGCTATGAAAACAGGTCCTTTAGCAGGTTACCAAGTAGATAGTTTAAAAGTAACTTTATTGGACGGGTCTTTCCACCCGGTGGATTCTGATGCACTTTCTTTCGAATTAGCAGCTAAAATGGGATACAAAGAAGTAGCAAAAGCTGCTGGTGCAGTTATCCTTGAGCCAATCATGAAAATGGAAGTTATTACTCCAGAAGAAAACATGGGAGATATTGTTGGAGATATCAACCGTCGTAGAGGTCAAGTAAATGACATGGGAGACAGAGCTGGTGCAAAAACCATCAAAGCTAACGTGCCCTTATCTGAAATGTTTGGTTATGTAACTACCTTAAGAACATTGTCTTCTGGTAGAGCAACATCTACAATGGAATTTTCACACTACGAACAAACTCCTTCAAATATCTCTGAAGAAGTAATCAAAAAAGCTAAAGGTAACGCTTAATTTTTAACACGATGAGTCAAAAAATTAGAATAAAATTAAAATCTTACGATCATATGTTGGTGGATAAATCATCAGAAAAGATTGTAAAAACAGTAAAAAGTACTGGTGCTGTAGTAACTGGACCTATTCCATTACCAACACATAAAAAACTTTTTACAGTATTGCGTTCTCCACACGTTAATAAAAAAGCGAGAGAACAATTTGAAGTAATGTCATACAAAAGATTGATTGACATTTACTCTTCTTCTTCAAAAACCATTGATGCTCTTATGAAATTAGAGTTGCCAAGTGGAGTAGAAGTAGAAATTAAAGTATAAGTTCAGTTATTAGTAAAAAGTGAATAGTAATTAGCTAAACTCTAATTGCTATTCACTAATTTCTAATTACTATTTTTTAATAATCAATAAATAATAATTATGTCTGGGTTAATTGGTAAGAAAATTGGCATGACTAGTATTTTCGACGAAAACGGGAAAAATATTCCTTGTACAGTAATCGAAGCTGGACCATGTGTTGTTACCCAAGTCAGAACCAAAGGTGTTGACGGGTACGAAGCGTTGCAACTTGGTTTCGATGACAAAAACGAGAAACATTCCTCAAAAGCGGCTGTAGGTCACTTTAAAAAAGCAGGAACTGTAGCTAAGAAAAAAGTCGTTGAATTTCAAGATTTTGCAACAGAACAAAAATTAGGAGATATCATTGATGTTTCTATTTTTGAAGAAGGAGAATTTGTAGATATTCAAGGAGTATCTAAAGGTAAAGGATTTCAAGGTGTTGTAAAACGTCACGGATTTGGTGGTGTTGGACAAGCTACTCACGGTCAACACAACCGTTTGAGAGCACCTGGATCTGTTGGAGCTTCTTCTTATCCATCTAGAGTATTCAAAGGAATGCGTATGGCTGGAAGAATGGGTGGAGATAATGTGAAAGTACAAAATCTTAGAGTTTTAAAAGTAGTTTCTGAGAAGAATTTACTTGTTATTAAAGGATGTATTCCTGGACATAAAAACTCTTATGTAATCATTCAGAAGTAATGGAAGTAAAAGTTTTAGATAAAACCGGAAAAGAAACTGGCAGAAAAGTTCAACTTTCTGACTCAGTATTCGCAATCGAGCCAAATAATCACGCAGTATATCTTGATGTTAAACAATATTTAGCAAATCAAAGACAAGGAACTCATAAAGCTAAAGAGAGAGCTGAAGTAACTGGAAGTACTCGTAAGATTAAAAAGCAAAAAGGAACAGGTACTGCACGTGCAGGTAGCAAAAAAAGCCCTTTATTTAAAGGTGGAGGAACTGTTTTTGGACCACGTCCAAGAAGTTATTCTTTTAAATTGAATAAAAATTTAAAACGTTTAGCAAGAAAATCTGCTTTCTCAATTAAAGCTAAAGAATCTAATCTAATTGTTGTAGAAGATTTCAATTTTGAGACACCAAATACTAAAAATTTCATTAGTATTTTAAAAGCCTTAGGCTTAGAGAATAAAAAATCTTTATTCGTGTTGGGTGATTCAAATAAAAATGTATATTTGTCCTCACGCAATTTAAAGGCATCTAGCGTTGTAACTAACTCAGAATTAAGTACTTACGCTATTTTAAATGCTAATAATTTAGTTCTTTTAGAGGGTTCTTTAGAAGGAATTGAAGAAAATTTAAGCAAATAATAGGATATGAGCATCATAATTAAACCTATAGTAACTGAAAAAATAACCAAACAAGGTGAGGTTTTGAATCAATTTGGTTTCGTAGTTGATAGAAAAGCAAATAAAGTACAAATTAAGAAAGCTGTCGAAGCTACTTATGGAGTATCAATTGTTTCTGTTAATACTATGAATGTAAGACCAGATAGAACTACAAAATATACTAAAAGTGGTTTGATCAGTGGAAAGACTAACGCTTACAAAAAAGCGATTGTTCAAGTACAAGAAGGAGAAACAATAGATTTTTATAATAATATCTAATAAATAAGGCAGAGAAATGTCAGTTAGAAAATTAAAACCTATTACCCCGGGTCAGCGATTTAGAGTTGTGAATAGTTTTGACGCTATTACAACTGATAAGCCGGAACGCTCTTTGATAGCGCCGATAAAAAACTCAGGAGGTAGAAATAGTCAAGGAAAGATGACCATGCGTTATACGGGTGGTGGTCACAAGCAGAGATATCGTATTATTGATTTTAAAAGAACTAAAGATGGAATTCCAGCTACAGTGAAATCAATAGAATACGATCCAAATCGTACTGCATTTATCGCTTTATTAGCTTATGCTGATGGTGAGAAAACATATGTAATTGCTCAAAATGGTTTGCAAGTAGGTCAGAAATTAGTTTCTGGAGCTGAAGCACAACCTGAAATAGGTAACACTTTGCCTTTGAGTAAAATTCCATTAGGAACTGTAATTTCTTGTATCGAGTTGCGTCCAGGACAGGGAGCTGTAATAGCTCGTTCTGCTGGAACTTTTGCTCAATTAATGGCAAGAGATGGTAAATATGCAACAATAAAAATGCCTTCAGGTGAAACTAGATTAATCTTGTTAACATGCTCGGCTACTATTGGAGCGGTATCTAACTCTGATCATCAATTAATCGTATCTGGTAAAGCAGGTAGAACAAGATGGTTAGGAAGAAGACCAAGAACAAGACCAGTTGCTATGAACCCTGTTGATCACCCAATGGGTGGTGGTGAAGGACGTTCTTCTGGAGGACATCCACGTTCGAGAAAAGGAATACCTGCTAAAGGGTATAGAACTCGTTCTAAGCAAAATCCGAGTAACAAGTATATTGTAGAACGTAGAAAGAAATAATAAGATATGGCACGTTCATTAAAAAAAGGACCTTTTGTTCACTATAAATTAGACAAAAAAGTTCAAGAAAACATCGAAAAGGGGAATAAAGGAGTGGTTAAGACTTGGTCTAGAGCTTCGATGATTACTCCAGACTTTGTTGGACAAACAATTGCTGTTCACAACGGTCGTCAGTTTGTACCAGTTTACGTAACAGAAAATATGGTAGGTCACAAATTAGGAGAATTTTCACCAACAAGATCTTTTAGAGGTCACGCTGGAGCAAAAAATAAAGGTAAAAAATAAGAAGAAATGGGAGTTCGTAAAAGAGAAACAGCAGACGCAAGAAAAGAGGCTAATAAGTCTATAGCTTTTGCAAAATTGAATAACTGCCCTACTTCACCTAGAAAAATGCGCTTAGTAGCGGACTTGGTAAGAGGTCAGAAAGTAGAAAGAGCTTTAAATATTTTAAGATTTAGCTCAAAAGAAGCTTCAAGAAAATTAGAAAAATTGGTTTTATCTGTTATTGCCAACTGGCAAGCTAAAAATCCAGATGCTAGTATGGAAGAAGCAGGCTTATTTGTAAAAGAAATCCGTGTTGACGGTGGAATGATGTTGAAAAGACTTCGTCCAGCTCCACAAGGAAGAGCACATAGAATTAGAAAACGTTCTAACCACGTTACTGTAGTATTAGGACAATTAGATAACACACAAAGCAATTAATTAAGATGGGACAAAAGACAAATCCAATTGGAAACAGACTTGGTATCATCAGAGGATGGGATTCAAACTGGTATGGTGGAAATGATTACGGTGATAAAATCGCCGAAGATTATAAAATCAGAAAGTATATCCATGCTCGTTTATCAAAAGCTAGTGTATCAAAAGTAATCATTGAGAGAACTTTGAAACTTGTAACCGTTACTATCACTACTGCTAGACCTGGTATTATTATCGGTAAAGGCGGACAAGAGGTAGACAAGTTGAAAGAGGAATTGAAAAAGATTACTGACAAAGAGGTTCAAATCAACATCTTTGAAATCAAAAGACCTGAACTTGATGCTTATTTAGTTGCAACAAGCATTGCACGTCAGATCGAAAGCCGTATTTCTTACAGAAGAGCAATTAAAATGGCTATTGCTGCCTCAATGCGTATGAACGCTGAAGGTATCAAAGTTTTAATTTCTGGACGTTTGAATGGTGCTGAGATGGCACGTTCAGAAGGTTTCAAAGAAGGTAGAATTCCTCTATCAACTTTCAGAGCCGATATTGATTATGCACTTGCTGAAGCACATACTACTTATGGTAGAATGGGAATTAAAGTGTGGATCATGAAAGGTGAAGTTTACGGAAAGAGAGATCTTTCTCCACTTGTAGGCATGGATAAGAAACAAGCAGGTGCTGGTAGTGGTAAAGGTGGAGATACTCCAAGAGGAGATCGTAAACCTTTCAACAAGGACAGAAAACCTGGAGGAGACCGTAAAAGAAAGTAAATTTTTTAAAAAATTAAAGAAAAATGTTACAGCCTAAAAGAACAAAATACCGTAAGGTACAGAAAGGTAAAATGAAAGGAAATGCACAAAGAGGGCATGAACTTTCTAATGGAATGTTTGGAATTAAATCTGTACATGAAGATGGAATGTTCCTTACTTCTCGTCAAATCGAAGCAGCTCGTATTGCAGCTACACGTTATATGAAGAGAGAAGGGCAATTATGGATTAAAATTTTCCCAGACAAGCCAATCACTAAGAAACCTCTTGAAGTACGTATGGGTAAAGGAAAAGGAGCCGTTGAATATTGGGCTGCTGTTGTTAGACCTGGAAGAATTATGTTTGAAGTAGGAGGAGTTCCTTTGTCAGTTGCAAAAGAGGCATTACGTCTTGCGGCTCAAAAACTTCCTGTAAAAACTAAATTTGTCGTAGCTAGAGATTTCGAAGCATAATTTAATTTATAGTATGAAACAATCAGAAATAAAAAATCTTTCTGCAGCGGAGTTGCAAGAAAAACTTAGTCAAACTAAGAAAAAATATGCTGACCTAAAAATGGCACATGCTATTTCTCCAATTGAGAATCCACTTCAAATTAGAAGTGTTAGAAGAACAGTTGCAAGATTAGCAACTGAGCTAACTAAAAGAGAGTTACAATAATTGTATTCTGCTGAAAGATGGAAAAAAGAAATTTAAGAAAAGAAAGAATTGGTGTGGTTACTTCAAACAAAATGGACAAGTCTATTGTTGTGGCTCAAGTAACTAAAGTAAAGCACCCATTATACGGTAAGTTCGTGTTGAAAACAAAGAAATATGTTGCGCACGACGAAACAAACGACTGTAACATTGGAGATACTGTAAGAATTAGCGAAACGCGTCCTTTAAGTAAATCTAAATGTTGGAGATTAGTTGAAATCATTGAAAGAGCTAAATAATTATGGTACAACAAGAATCAAGACTAAAAGTAGCAGATAACACAGGAGCTAAAGAAGTTTTAACTATCCGTGTTTTAGGAGGTACTAAAAGAAGGTATGCCTCTGTTGGTGACAAGATTGTAGTATCTATTAAAGATGCCACTCCTAACGGAAACGTTAAAAAAGGAGCAGTATCAACTGCAGTGGTTGTACGTACCAAAAAAGAAGTGAGAAGAGCTGATGGATCTTATATCCGTTTTGATGACAACGCATGTGTGTTATTAAATGCGGCTGGAGAAATGAGAGGAACTCGTGTTTTTGGTCCAGTAGCGAGAGAACTTCGTGAAAAACAATTCATGAAGATTGTATCATTAGCACCTGAGGTGCTTTAATTATTCAAGATATGATAAAGCTAAAAATAAAATCAGGAGATACTGTTAAAGTTATTGCTGGAGACCACAAAGGTTCTGAAGGTAAAGTTTTAAAAGTAGATCGTGAGAAGAATAAAGCGATTATTGAAGGTGTAAACATGGTTTCAAAACATACAAAACCAAGTGCAAAAAACCCTCAAGGAGGTATCGTTAAAAAAGAAGCTCCAATACATATTTCAAATATTGCTCTAATTGATCCAAAATCAAAAAAAGCAACAAGAGTTGGAATAAAAGTAGAAGGAGATAAAAAAGTAAGATTTTCAAAAAAATCTAATCAAGTATTATAGTGATGGCTTATATACCTAGACTAAAAGATGAATATAAGAACAGAGTAATCTCTGCTCTTAAAGAAGAATTCGGTTACAAAAACGTAATGCAAGTTCCAAAATTGGAAAAAATCGTTTTGAGTAAAGGAGTTGGTGCAGCAGTATCTGACAAGAAACTTATTGATTATGCCGTAGAAGAGTTGACTAAAATAACAGGTCAAAAAGCTGTAGCCACTATCTCTAAAAAAGACGTTGCGTCTTTTAAATTGAGAAAAGGAATGCCTATCGGTGCTAAAGTTACTTTACGAGGTGAAAGAATGTACGAATTTTTAGACAGATTGGTTACTTCAGCTTTGCCACGTGTACGTGATTTTAGTGGAATTAAAGCTACTGGTTTTGATGGAAGAGGTAATTATAACCTTGGAGTTTTAGAACAAATCATTTTCCCTGAAATTGATATTGATAAAGTGAATAAAATTTCAGGTATGGATATTACTTTTGTAACTACTGCTAAAACTGATAAGGAAGCAAAGTCACTATTGGCTGAATTGGGATTACCTTTTAAAAAGAATTAAGATATGGCTAAAGAATCAATGAAAGCCCGTGAGGTTAAAAGAGAAAAAACGGTAGCTAAGTATGCTGAAAAAAGAAAAGCTTTGTTAGAAGCTGGAGATTTTGTAGGTTTGCAAAAATTACCAAAAAATGCTTCACCTGTTCGTTTACACAATCGTTGTAAATTAACGGGAAGACCAAGAGGTTATATTCGTCAATTCGGTATTTCACGTGTAACTTTTCGTGAAATGGCAAATCAAGGTTTGATACCGGGTGTGAAAAAAGCTAGCTGGTAAAAATGAATTATAAATTGGTTTCAGGTTCAGTAAAAGAGTTTTATTGAAAACCGTTACCGCAAATTAATAAACATGTATACAGATCCTATTGCGGATTATTTGACAAGAGTTCGAAATGCTGTGGCAGCAAACCACAAAGTAGTTGAGATTCCTGCTTCTAATCTAAAAAAAGAAATTACCAAAATTTTATTTGACCAAGGGTACATCTTGAGTTACAAATTTGAAGAGAATGCTGTTCAGGGTTCTATCAAAATTGCTTTAAAGTATGATAAAGATACTAAAGAGCCAGTAATTAAAGATATCCAAAGAATTAGTAAACCAGGTTTACGTAAGTACGCAGGTGCTTCTAAATTACCTAGAATCTTAAATGGTTTAGGTATAGCTATTGTTTCTACATCAAAAGGTTTGATGACTGGAAAACAAGCCAAACAACTTAATGTTGGTGGTGAAGTAATTTGTTACGTATACTAATTAAAAGCTAAACGATGTCAAGAATAGGAAAAAATCCCGTTGTAGTACCTGCTGGTGTAACTGTTGAAGTAGCCGACAATGTAATCACGGTAAAAGGAAAATTAGGTCAACTAACTCAGGAATATTCAGATGTAACTGTAAAAGTTGAGGATGGTCAAGTTCAAGTAGAAAGATCGTCAGATTATAAAGATCAAAGAGCAAAACACGGTTTGTACAGATCACTAATCAATAACATGATTGTGGGTGTTTCAGAAGGTTTTACTAAAGAATTAGAGTTGGTTGGAGTAGGTTATAGAGCTTCAAACCAAGGTCAGAAATTAGATTTAGCTCTTGGATTTTCTCACAACATTATCTTAGAAGTTGCTCCAGAAGTAAAATTGGAAACAATTTCTGAAAAAGGTAAAAACCCGATTGTAAAATTAACTTCATTTGATAAACAATTGTTAGGTCAGGTAGCTGCTAAAATTAGAGGTTTCCGAAGACCAGAACCATACAAAGGAAAAGGAGTTAAGTTCGTAGGTGAAGTATTAAGAAGAAAAGCAGGTAAATCAGCTTAAAAAAAATAAGATTATGTCATTAACAAAATCTGATAGAAGACAGAGAATTAGATTCAGAATTAGAAAAATTGTAAGTGGTACTGCCACTAAACCAAGACTTTCTGTATTTAGAAGTAACAAAGAAATTTATGCTCAACTTATTGATGACGTAAATGGAGTTACTTTGTTGTCTGCATCTTCAAGAGAAAAAGGAATAGGTAAAGGTACTAACGTTGAAGTAGCAAATTCAGTTGGAAAACTAGTTGCTGAAAAAGCGTTAAAAGCTGGGATAGATACTGTAACTTTCGATAGAGGAGGTTATTTATATCACGGTCGTATTCAATCATTAGCAGAAGGCGCGAGAGCAGCTGGACTTAAATTCTAATATAGTATGTCTAATAAATACAAAAGTATAGAATCAGTAAAACCAAGTGGACTTGAATTAAAGGATCGTTTGGTAAGTGTAAATCGTGTAACTAAAGTTACAAAAGGAGGTAGAGCATTTGGCTTTTCTGCTATTGTAGTTGTAGGAGACGAGAATGGAGTAGTGGGCCATGGTTTAGGTAAATCTAAAGATGTTTCTGAAGCAATTGCAAAAGCAGTGGAAGATGCTAAGAAAAATTTAGTTAAAATTCCTTTGAACGGTCAATCAGTTCCTCACGAACAAAAAGGTAAATTTGGAGGTGCACGTGTATTCTTAATTCCAGCCTCACATGGTACTGGAGTTATTGCTGGTGGTGCTGTTCGTTCAGTATTAGAATCAGTGGGTATTCACGATGTTTTATCTAAATCTCAAGGATCATCAAATCCACATAATGTAGTTAAGGCAACTTTCGATGCTTTATTACAGATGAGAAGTGCGCACACTGTTGCAAAACAAAGAGGCGTTTCTTTAGAAAAAGTTTTTAAAGGTTAATTCAAGGAAATTATGGCTAAATTATTAGTAAAACAAGTAAAAAGCAAAATCAACTGTCCACTAACACAAAAAAGAGGTTTGGAAGCTTTAGGTCTACGTAAAATGGGTCAAGTTGTAGAGCATGATTCAAATCCTGCTATCCTTGGAATGATAAATAAAGTTAAACACTTAGTTTCCGTAGAGGAAGTTAAATAACAATTATAGTTATGAATTTAAGTAACTTACAGCCAGCTGAAGGTTCAACACACAATCAAAATAAAAGATTAGGTAGAGGAGAAGGTTCTGGAAAAGGTGGTACTTCTGCAAGAGGTCACAAAGGAGCAAAATCTCGTTCAGGTTATTCTAAAAAGATTGGTTTTGAAGGTGGTCAAATGCCATTACAAAGACGTGTGCCTAAATTTGGTTTCAAAAATATCAATCGTAAAGAATACGAAGGTGTAAACTTAGATACCTTACAATCATTGGTAGATAACGGAATTATTACAAATGCTGTTGATATGACAGATTTTGTAACTAATCGTTTAGCTACAAAAAATGAAATTGTTAAGATTTTAGGAAGAGGCGAGTTGAAAGCAAAATTAAAAGTATCTGCTCACAAATTTACTGCAACTGCAAAAGCGGCTATTGAAGCTGCTGGAGGAGAGGTAGTAATTCTATAATTTTTTTATTAAGATGAAGAATTTTTTTGAATCATTAGCCAATGTGTGGAAAATCGAGGAACTAAAAAATAGAATCCTATTAACTTTAGGACTTCTTTTAGTATATCGATTTGGAGCACATGTCACTCTTCCGGGTATAGATGCTACACAATTACATACTTTAGCAGGTCAAACAAAAAATGGTATTGGTTCAATTCTTGACATGTTTACGGGCGGAGCATTTTCAAAAGCATCCGTTTTCGCTTTGGGTATTATGCCCTATATTTCTGCATCAATTGTAGTTCAATTAATGGGAATAGCCATTCCTTATTTACAAAAATTACAAAAAGATGGTGAAAGTGGAAGAAAGAAAATCAATCAAATTACACGTTGGTTAACTATTGTTATCACCTTGGTTCAAGGCCCTGGTTATATCTATAATTTATATAGAACATTACCAAGCAATGCATTTTTATTAGGATTTGATTCATTTTCATTTTTATTTTCATCAGTTTTGATTTTAACTACAGGGACTATATTTGCTATGTGGTTAGGAGAAAAAATAACTGATAAAGGAATTGGCAATGGAATTTCACTTTTAATTATGGTTGGAATTCTTGCAAGACTACCACAAGCATTTATTCAAGAGTTTACATCTACTATTACTAATAATAATGGAGGTCCAATGTTATTGGTTATAGAAGTTATTATTTGGTTGTTAGTTATTATTTCTTGTGTGTTATTGGTAATGGCAGTTCGAAAAATACCTGTTCAGTACGCACGAAGAACAACTACTGGTGATTTTGAACAAGATATGATGGGAGGAAACAGACAATGGATCCCACTTAAGCTAAATGCTTCAGGTGTTATGCCAATTATATTTGCTCAGGCGATTATGTTTATCCCAGCAGCATTAGCAGGGCTGTCTCAGTCTGAAACATCACAGTCTATTGCTGGAGCATTTAGTAATATGTTTGGTTTTTGGTATAATTTTGTATTTGCAACATTAATTGTTGTGTTTACATTCTTTTATACCGCTATCACTGTTCCTACAAATAAGATGGCTGATGATTTGAAACGAAGTGGTGGATTTATTCCAGGTGTAAGACCAGGAGTTGAAACTTCTGATTTTTTAGATCACATAATGTCATTAATTACTTTCCCAGGTTCATTATTTCTTGCTTTAATAGCTGTGTTCCCAGCAATTGTCGTAAGTTTTGGTGTGCAACAATCATGGGCAATGTTTTTTGGTGGAACCTCTTTAATAATTATGGTTGGTGTTGCAATAGATACTATTCAACAAATCAACTCCTATTTATTAAATAAACATTACGATGGTTTGATGAAAAGTGGTAAAAATAGAAAGGCAGTAGCTTAGTTTTTTATGGCAAAACAATCAGCAATAGAACAAGATGGGTCAATTATCGAAGCGTTGTCAAATGCTATGTTTCGAGTTGAGTTAGAAAACGGACATGTTGTAATTGCTCATATTTCTGGAAAGATGCGTATGCATTATATCAAATTGTTACCTGGTGACAAAGTGAAATTAGAAATGAGCCCTTACGATTTGTCTAAAGCAAGAATTACTTATAGATATTAAAAATATTACAATGAAAGTAAGAGCATCAGTTAAGAAAAGAAGTGCCGAGTGTATTATTGTACGCAGAAAAGGCAGATTATACGTAATCAACAAAAAGAATCCTAGATTTAAACAAAGACAAGGATAGTTATGGCAAGAATAGCAGGGGTAGACATCCCAAAAAACAAAAGAGGAGTTATCGCTTTAACCTATATTTTCGGAATTGGTAAAAGTAGAGCAATTGAGATTTTAGAAAAAGCTCAAGTTAGCCAAGATACAAAAGTTCAAGATTGGAATGACGATGAGATCGGAGCAATTCGTGATGCCGTATCCTATTTCAAAATTGAAGGTGAACTTCGTTCAGAAGTTTCATTGAACATTAAACGTTTAATGGATATTGGATGTTACAGAGGTATCCGTCACAGATCTGGTCTTCCATTGAGAGGACAAAGAACTAAAAATAACTCTAGAACAAGAAAAGGTAAAAGAAAAACTGTTGCTAACAAGAAAAAAGCAACTAAATAATAAGTAATATGGCTAAAGCAACAACAAAAAAACGTAAAGTTATCGTTGAATCAACGGGTGAAGCTCATATTAGTGCCACTTTTAACAACATCATTATTTCTTTAACTAATAAGAAAGGTGAAGTTATTTCTTGGTCATCAGCTGGTAAAATGGGTTTTAGAGGTTCTAAAAAGAATACTCCATATGCAGCTCAAATGGCAGCAGAAGATTGTAGTAAAGTAGCGTTAGAAGCAGGACTTAAAAAAGTTAAAGTATATGTAAAAGGACCAGGTAACGGACGTGAGTCTGCTATTCGTTCCATACATAATGGTGGAATTGAAGTAACAGAAATTATTGATGTTACGCCAATGCCACATAATGGATGTAGACCTCCAAAAAGAAGAAGAGTCTAATTAATTTATAGTATAACCTAGGTAGATTATACGGTTATCGGAGGATACGACCTGAATTCATAACCGCTACCTTAAATTTTTTAAAATGGCAAGATATACTGGTCCAAAAACCAAAATCGCACGTAAATTCGGCGAAGCAATCTTCGGAGATGACAAAGCCTTCGAAAAAAGAAATTACCCTCCTGGACAACACGGGATGGCTAAAAAAAGAGGTAAAAAATCGGAGTATGCTGTCCAGTTAATGGAAAAGCAAAAAGCAAAATATACCTACGGAATTCTTGAAAAACAATTTAGAGGATTATTTGAAAAAGCATCTGCTGCACGTGGTGTAACTGGTGAGGTTTTAATTCAACTATGTGAAGCAAGGTTAGATAATGTTGTATTTAGAATGGGAATTGCTCCTTCTAGAAGAGGTGCTCGTCAAATCGTTTCACATAGACACATCACTGTAAACGGTGAAGTTGTTAACATACCATCGTATCACTTGAAACCAGGGGATAAAGTGGCCGTTCGTGAAAAATCTAAATCTGTAGAGTCTATCGAAAGATCTTTGGCTAATTCTTCTCATGTTTATGAGTGGATTACTTGGAACAACGATACTAAAGAAGGTGTTTTTGTTTCTGTTCCTGCAAGATTACAAATTCCAGAAAATATTAAAGAGCAGTTAATCGTCGAATTGTACAACAAATAATAATTGACTTAGTCGAAATTATGGCAATATTTAATTTTCAGAAGCCCGATAAAGTTATCATGATCGATTCAACCGATTTTGAAGGTAAATTTGAATTTAGACCTTTGGAACCTGGTTATGGATTGACCGTAGGTAATGCACTTAGAAGAGTTATGCTTTCCGCTCTTGAGGGATATGCAATAACGTCTGTTAGAATTGAAGGTGTAGACCACGAGTTTTCTACTATTTCAGGAGTTGTTGAAGACGTTACAGAAATTATTTTGAATTTGAAACAAGTTCGTTTCAAACGTCAAATTGAAGATGTGGATAACGAATCTGTTACTATATCTGTTTTTGGTAAAGAACAACTTACAGCTGGTGATTTTCAAAAATTTATTTCAGGTTTTCAAGTTTTAAATCCTGAACTTGTTATTTGTAATTTAGACAGTAAAATCAAACTTAGTTTCGAATTAACTATCGAAAAAGGGAGGGGTTATGTACCAGCAGAAGAAAACAAAAAACAAAACGCAGCAATAGGAACCATTTTTACAGATTCTATTTTTACACCTATAAAAAATGTAAAATATGCAATCGAAAATTTCCGTGTGGAACAGAAAACAGATTACGAAAAACTAATCTTCGAAATCAAAACAGATGGCTCTATCAATCCTAAAGATGCTTTAACGGAAGCAGCTAAAGTGTTAATTCACCACTTTATGTTGTTCTCAGATGAAAGAATCACTCTTGAGGCTGACGAGATTGCACAGACTGAGTCTTATGATGAGGAGTCACTGCACATGAGACAATTGCTCAAAACAAAACTTGTTGATATGGATTTGTCTGTACGAGCATTGAATTGTTTGAAAGCAGCTGAAGTTGATACACTGGGTGATTTAGTATCATTCAATAAAAATGATTTAATGAAGTTCCGTAATTTCGGTAAAAAATCTTTAACAGAATTAGATGAATTAGTTGCTGTTAAGAATTTAACCTTCGGAATGGACTTAGCCAAATACAAATTAGATAAAGAATAAATTACTTCATATTTTGCTCTCCAAAGCGGATTGTAGCAAGATGAAGTTATAAAAAACACGTCATGAGACACGGAAAGAAAAACAATCACTTAAGCAGACAGACGGGACATAGAAAAGCTATGTTAGCTAATATGGCTTGCTCTCTAATTGAGCACAAACGTATTAATACAACTGTTGCTAAAGCTAAGGCGCTTAAACAATTTGTTGAGCCACTTATAACAAAATCAAAAGAGGATACAACTCACAACCGTCGTATCGTTTTTGCTTACTTACGTAGCAAATATGCTGTAACAGATTTGTTCAGAGATGTTGCTGCTAAGGTAGGAGATCGTCCAGGTGGGTACACTCGTATCATCAAAGTTGGAAATCGTCTAGGAGATAATGCTGATATGGCAATGATTGAATTAGTAGATTTTAATGAGTTGTACAACGGAGGTAAAAAAGAAGAGAAAAAAGCGAAAAGCCGTCGTGGTGGAAAAGCAAAAAAGACTGAAGCTACTGCAGCACCTGTTGCAGAAGAAAAAGCTCCAGAAACTATCTCTGAAGAAACTACTGAAGAATCAGCTGAATAATGTATTCAACTTTAGAAATATTAAAAGGATAAGCTCTATAGTTTATCCTTTTTTTGTTTTAAATAAATAATTATTTACTTCTTTAAAAATTTGATTAAACAGGTTTACTTTTAAATTCGAATATCATAAATTTGCACAACAACTGCTAACTACAACTAATGAAATATACAACAAGACCTCGAGCCGTTCTTCTATTAGCTGACGGAACTATTTTTTACGGAAAATCAATTGGAATTGCTGGGACTACTTTTGGAGAGGTTTGCTTCAACACAGGGATGACAGGCTATCAAGAAATTTTCACAGATCCATCTTATTTCGGACAAATAATGGTGGCAACTAATCCTCATATTGGAAATTACGGAGTTAATGCTGACGAAGTAGAATCTGAAAAAATCATGATTTCTGGTTTGGTTTGTAAAAACTTTAGTTTCAACCATTCTCGGCCAAATTCGGAGAGTAATCTTTACGATTATTTTGAAAAACAAAATCTAGTTTGTATTTCAGATGTAGACACAAGAGCTTTGGTCTCTTACATAAGAGACAGTGGAGCTCAGAATGCTGTAATTTCAACTGATGGAACTCCCATTGATGAACTAAAAAAACAATTAGCAAATGTTCCAGATATGAAAGGGTTAGAGTTGGCTTCAAAAGTTTCAACAACTAAACCTTATTTTTTTGGAGATGAAAGTGCTACCTACAAAATTGCTGCACTAGATTTAGGAATCAAAAGAAATATTTTAAGGAATCTAGCTAAAAGAGATTGTTTTATTAAAGTATTTCCATACAATTCAACATTCGAGGAATTAAAAACGTTTAATCCAAATGCCTATTTTTTGTCTAATGGACCTGGAGATCCGGAACCATTGACACAGGTACAAGAAGTAGCAAAGCAGATAATTGACTCTGGGAAGCCCGTATTTGGAATTTGTTTAGGTCATCAAATTATTGGTTTAGCTAATGGTATCTCGACCTATAAAATGTTTAATGGACATAGAGGAATTAACCATCCAGTAAAGAATGTAATTACAGGTAAAGGTGAAATAACTTCCCAAAATCATGGTTTTGCTGTAAATAAAGAAGAACTAGAGCGAAATCTAGATTTAGAAATTACTCATTTACATTTGAATGATGAAACTGTTGCTGGGATGCGAATGAAAAATAAAAAATGTTTTTCTGTGCAGTTTCACCCTGAAGCTAGTCCTGGACCACACGATTCAAGTTATTTATTTGATGAGTTTGTTGAGAATATAAAATCTAGTTTAAGCTAAAACGTTATCGTTAATAACATTCGATATTTTCATATTATCATTATTTTATATAGAATATCTTTGTAATATAAAAAATAAAGTACAAAATTTAAAAATAAATAAATTATGAGCATTATTATCAAAGTTCACGCAAGACAAATTTTTGATTCAAGAGGAAATCCTACTATTGAAGTTGATGTTATAACTGAAAGTGGTGTAATTGGTAGAGCAGCAGTTCCATCTGGAGCTTCTACTGGAGAACACGAGGCAGTTGAACTGAGAGACGGTGGAAAAGCATTTTTAGGAAAAGGAGTTTTGAAAGCTGTAGAAAATGTAAACACAAAAATTGCTGAAGAATTAGTTGGTACTTCTGTTTTTGAACAAAATTC
>Ga0315904_10003262_pt1 | contig 24081 bp, 29 predicted proteins | sample LakEriMetagenome_6_FD_203529 | JGI IMG/M metagenome (GOLD analysis project Ga0315904, IMG submission 203529) | Freshwater fungal communities from buoy surface, Lake Erie, Ohio, United States - Buoy 12 MA120 | ecosystem: Environmental > Aquatic > Freshwater > Lake | place: USA: Lake Erie, Ohio... | reverse complement strand
ACTCTGACTTAGCAAAGAGAGTGAAGAAGAAAAAGAAGGTCAACGAAACAAACGGTGCTTACTTCAAGGGTCTAAGCGATAGTACAATCAAAAAGAAGAAAGTGCAAATGAAAAAGCAAGCGGCAATGCCCGATAACGATCCTTCAGCATACAAAGAAATGCCAGGAGATAAAAAGGGAAAAAAGTCCATGCAAGTATCAAAGCACACAAAGAAGTACCATGATAAGTACGGGGATTGATTTTAGATAAATAGTCTAAAATATTTTGTGTTATGAAACTTTCTAAAGAGCAAATTCTGGGAATTGTCCGGCATGGTCTAACCTTCGTCGGCGCGATTTTAGTCGCGAAGGGTCAATTCTCAGAAGGACAGTGGTACGAAATTTCAGGTGCAGCAGTTTCTCTTGCAGCAACGATTTGGTCAATTGTCTCTAAGGTTAAAGAGGTTGAGTAATCTCCTCATCGTCTCGATAAAACCGACCAGCTTCATAGTTCCAATGACGAATATCGTAGAACCAAATATGAAAGTAGAAAACGGTTAGGATCTCAAGACTAAAGTAGATGCCGGCATGATCTTGCTTGCTTCGAGTTTCCAAGCAAAACTTGAACCACTCTGCAAATCCTCTGCCGGTATCCGCTTGTAGTTCGAATGCTTTATTTTGGGAAACCTTTCGCCCCCAGCACCAATTCATCGGGAACAGCTGCAACCCTTTCCACATCCCTTTTTTCCTTTTCTTTTATTAATCCAGTCAAGCAATAGATGGCTTGCAATACAGGCAAAAAAGCAGCCTGGAAAGTGGGTGAGCATTTCTTTTAGTATTTCCATAATTAGGTTATTTGTATTCTTTTTAAGACGTCACGAATGCGCGAATGTATTTCAACGCCAACCGGAATTGACATTAGCGAGATTAAAAATTGATTTATGTACGAAAACATTGAAATGGCTTGACCTTGAGTAAGCCCAGTATTTTTATGAGTGAATGCGATTAACGCAAGTACCAAGAATATTGTTTTTGTTGAATTAACTGATGCCCAGTTCTTGCCCTGAAGGGTCGATTCATAGGTGAGTACTCTTTTTCTACGTTTGTAATAAGAGTCAATTAGCGAAAACTCGTTCGATTCGATCGCTGCAAATTTTTGCTCATAGTGATTGTTTGAGATCCTGGTGCTCTTTGCAATGATTGGATAGAATATTTTTGCAATTACTGCGATGGGACCGATCGCGAGCATTACAACTAAACCGGTTAATAGGTGCTGGCTAAAAATAAAGATCAGCGCGCCGATTATTGATACGGATGCCATTATGTAATAATGAACATCGTGCTCTAGAAAATTAACTATACTATGTGCCATGTCTACCCTTGCATTCTTAGACGATGAATTCGATTTAGAATCAGTTTTTAAGTACTTGAAAACTACTTCATTATAGATCTTGGTGTAAACCTTTGTATCATATAGCATTCTGCGATACATTAATAGATTCAAAAGTAATTCAAGTCCCAAAAAGCACCACAGCCATGTATAACTACTCGATAACAGACCATCTATTGTTTTTCCTAGTACATAAGGCTCAACTAATTGAAGAAGCTGGCCAGCTAAAAGGTAAGAGTATATTGCTAACAGTTTAAACCTGTTACTCTTTAATATTGAATAAATGTAATTCATTAATTCGAAAGAGGCGCCTTAATAGGTGGATGAGCTTCATAATTCATTAAGACGAAATCTGCGGGCACCATTTGTAGAACAGATTCAACAAACGGTATTTTGCCCAGGTCTCTTGAAATATTGTCCATTATTTGAACGGTAGGTAGCATAAAGGCCCGGCGAGTTAACTGTTCTTTTGCCTGTTCAATGTGATTGAGGTAGAGGTGAGTGTCTCCTAAGTTTGCGATAAGCTCGTCTGGCACCATCCCAACCTCCTTTGCCAGGATCTCAAGCAGAAGTCCGTAAGAAGCAAGGTTAAACGGGAGCCCCAAGAAAACGTCCGACGACCTCATGTTGAAAGACAGCGAAATACCTCTTCTCTCAACGCCAATTTTGTCAAGTATTTCATGGCAATCATCATCCTTGAGTGGGCCGATCGGAAAGTCCATGACGTCCATATCGGGCATGGCTTCCCACCGTTTAAACCTCTCACCCAAAGAAAGCTCCCGCGTCCAAACCTGAAATGCATAATGGCACGGCGGTAGGACCATGTATGGCTCGTCACCCACGTTCCAGGCAGAAACAAGCAGACGTCGGCTATCTGGATTCTCCTTGATTTCCTGAATCAATCTCTTAATTTGATCAATTTTTCCAAATCCGTGCTTGTCCTCCAACGCTCCGGCGCTCCAGGCTCTCCATTGCTTGCCGTATATCGGCCCAAAATCGCCGTACTGATCATTGAACAGATCGTCTGTTTTGATTTTGTTGATGAACTCTTCTTTAGTTAATTGGCCATCTGCATCCATTGACGTTTCCCGTGCATACTTCTTGTAGGCATCGCCATCCCAAATATGACAGTTATGCTCGAGAAGATACCTTAAATCGGTCCGACCTCTTAGAAACCAAATGAGCTCCGTCACAACCGAGTGCCAATGCACCTTTTTTGTGGTTAGGATCGGAAATCCTCTTGCCATATTATGTCGAATCGTTTTTCCAAACACTGACAAGGTTCCTGTGCCGGTGCGGTCGGCCTTTTTTACGCCGCTCTGTAGAATCTCCAGTAAAAGATCCTGATATTGCTTATCTAGAGTGTTCATCTTGCCTCCATAAATATTTTTAATCGATTCGAGCTCGGCCGAGCATCTTCGCTCTCCAATGGCCAGTTCCAAGCCTTCCCATACGTATCAGTTATCGAAAAATCGCCTAGCAGAAAATTAAAAAATTGCTCTTTCGTTAGGAGCTTTACCGGGTTCTTCCACTGATCAGTTATGAGAAATAGAGGATCCTCAAGTATTCCAGGAATACGGTGAGCCGTTAGCACATCACCCTCAAAGTTAAGAAGGCCTATTGATTCAAACTGTTGCATTTTAGTCTTCATGGTCACGGTTTAGTAACATATCGTCGTTGATTGCGCCAGCCTCCATTAGGAGCTTAAGTAGCGCATTAAGGTGAGTGAAGTGCAATTGAATGGCTCCGCTCATGTTCTTGGACTCAATATGGACGTCCCAGCCTTCGCCGTTAGACCACTCGGTGATCTCAATGAAATCTCCCTTGTTTGTCCACGTATCATCCGAGTCGATTGAGATATTCCATGACCTGCGTTGATTAGTTCCGATCGAGTACTTGCCTAAAAATTCAGGCTTGTAATTCTCGCAGATTTTATTGTCGTCGTCCTGTATCTTCTCGTACATTTCGCCGAGCCTCGCAAGCTCCTGTTGAATTTCAGATTTTGTCATCTTCGTTTTTGTCTACGTTGTGTAGTGAAAAATATACTCTATTCGGTTGATCAAAGTCCGCTAGCGTCAGCGCTTCACAGATCATATCTGCATGAAGCGGGTTCATGCTATACGCGAGAACTTGCTCTTGTGAAATTTTGCCGGTGTCCGGATCAATATCTTTGAATTTAATTACCCACATTTTTGTAATACTTGATTAGCTGTTTAACAATAAACAGAATTACTGTTATGATGCTAATTTTACCAAATGTCATCGGCCTATAGCTTAATCTCCCTAAAATCTCCCGAGTCCGACCAAAAGTTAAAGGTCTGCCCGTCCTTTGGCGTAGGTTTTTCATATTCTGCTCTAAATCTCTTAAGCCTCTCAGCTAGATCCGCTTTAGTTTTTTCCGCTCGAATCATTTGCCATTCGCTTGAAAGCTTAGAAAGCCTAGCATCTTCGAAGTTTATTGAAACTCCGTTCGCATGTACAAGCACCCATTTGTCTGATCCGATTATACTCCACTTAGTTGATGTAGTAATCCCGTATAGAAACAGTGTCCTAGATTCTTGGGTTTCTCCGTATTCCTCAATGAGCCGGTCAAAAACCTGATTTCCTAAATCGATTATGTCCTTCATATTAATAGAGTTTTTACTCTCTATTATTTAACTCTGTCGAGATGGCACCCAATGCGTCGTGCGGCCGTCTGACGTTAATTCACGAACTACCGTATTGCCCAGCGAATCGCTCTTCTTACCGTAAACTTCAAACTCAAAAACAAAATCGCCAGTCTCTCCATCGAGCCTTTGATAATTTCGAATGCTCGCTCCGCCTTGTCGATACGAGGCCTTCATAATATCGTGAAGAGTCCTATGTAACATCGACAATTCGAAGTTTTTTATATCGCCGACTAGCCTATGCGGGGAAATTCCAGTTCGATAGAGAGCTTCACACTTAATGTAATTTCCGACCCCTGCAAAAACTCCCTGATTCATCAGGGCCTCACATACTGGTGTATTGTGGTACTTAGATACTTTGCGAGTTAATTCAATCAGGCTGTAATCTGGATCGTTCAGGGGATCTAGCCCTAGGCTTTTGATCTTTTTTTCAAGCTCAGCTCGATCGTGAGAGAATTTAATTGTTCCAAATCGACGTTGGTCTATGAAATATAGCGCGCGATCATTATCGATACCGATACCGAAATGCGCGTGCTTGTCAGGCTCAATTGACCAGTACCCGCTCATTCCTAGTGTAATCCACATGGTCGAGCCGGTTTCAAGCTCAAGCCACATGAATTTACCTTTGACTCCTCCACCGATGACTTTGCTAGGCAGCTTTACCTGCTCAAGACCCAACGGGCTCTTTTTTAGGAACCTACCCCCGAAAACTTGCAATTGGGTTATGGACGCGTCGCCTATTTCAGAACGCAGATCCTCGTAAACTCGTCTAACTTCAGGTCCTTCAGGCATGGATAAATATTTTTGTAAAAATATACTACAAATTAATGAAACAACATGTACAAATGTTTGAGTCGTTTATGGATTTTGAAAGATCTGATCGGGACATGGAGGATTCTGGCACACGAAGAGCGAACGCTGCTAAAACGTCAATGCTTATTGGCGAATTGACTAGGCTTGCAAACGAATACGATGTTAGCTCACCGGAAATAAAAATTGGAGCCATGCCATTCCTTACAAAGTACCTAACATCTAGGGGAGTTGATGAGGACGATGTTGAAACGTTTGTTAAGGTTCTAGGACGACTCAGCTTTAGAGCAAACGAAAAAAAGAAAGTTGACCAAGATGGTGACGGCGATACTGATTTCGTTGATGCTAAGATTGCTCAGTACAAGGCAGGCGGACTCGATAAACAAAAGGCCATTTCAAAAGCTAAAGTCTTTGCGAAAAAGAATAATATCAAAGATTCTAAGAAACCGTCAGCAAAAGGCGGAAAGTTCTAAGCATTCCAGCTACACATGGTTATGATCAAAACGTTTAGTCAATTTAGCGGTTCGATTAATGAATCTGCCCTGGCGCCGTTGTCTGACTTAGATAGCAGCAGCTATGCAAACTTTAAGGCTGGCGATGTTGTTAAAACCGACCGGGTTACTAAACAATTGTTGGAAGATATTGAATTAGCTGCTAAAAACGCAGGAGTCAATGTCCTAGCTACAACAGCCGTGACCGATCATAAAGGTATTGGCGATCCCGATAGCCGACATAATAAAGGGCAAGCTCTCGACCTATCAAGAATAGGCTGGTCGACGACACCTCATTCTAAATTACCCGGGAGCAATGGCGGAAATCAATCAAATTACAAACAAAAACAGAGTTCGGGCAGCGAATTTTTCGCGGCTGCTGATGCGCTAGTTGGAGCATTGATTGGATTGGGCTACCGCCTAATAACGCAGGATGAAGAATTGCGCTCAAAATATTCGAGTTCGCTTACCAATAGCGAAAGTGTGCCGAAGGCAATAATTTGGAAATACGATTCTCCGAGAGCAGGCAATCACTTCAATCATATTCACATATCAAACAATGACGCGTCTCTACCGTCTAGCCCACAAATTAACCCTGCGCCATTTCCTGGAAGCGAACCGAGTTTAACAATAGATGCGCAGGTCGTTACAAAATTAATTACCTCATTGAAGCAAAAGAGCTTTCCTGGAAAGGCTTCGGATTCGAGCGCAGAAATAGCCGCTCCATCAAATCTAGAAGACTTAGAAGGCTCTTCACCTGGAATACCTCAATTAACTCGAAACATGGGATTGGGCCGAGCCTTCCCGGAAAGCCTCACAGCCGAATACTTGACATACAAAAATAACCCAAAGGTTCATTGGGCTGTATACGATATTGATAGAAAAGCTTTTATCGACAGCAGCAAAAATTCTAATGATCAAATTTATGCTGCATCAGTATCGAAGGCAGTAACAGCAGCTTGCGCGCTCAATAAATTTAATTCCAAGTTGCCCAGCCCGGAAGATTTTGATAAGCTTAAACTACTGCTAATTAAGTCAAAAAATGACGTTTGGAGTCACTTTACTGAATTAGCAGGAGGTAGTAAAAGAGTGAATGAGTGGGCTAGCTCAATGGGTTGGAATATGTCGCCCGGCAGGTTCAATGGAAATAGCGTTTCCGCACGGGGAATGTGTCTATTTTGGGCAGATGTACTCAATCGTAGATTTCCGGGATCTGACATAATTGAGGCCGTATCTAATTCATGCCAGACGTCGGACGGTCGATCAAGAAAATACATACCGGCTGATTGCAGAATTGGCGGAAAGACTGGTCTCTATCAGCAGTATATGCACGACTCGGCATGGATAATTTCGCCAAAAGGAAAATTTGCAATCACAGTTCTTACTGAACTTTCGAGCGCGCCTGTTGTGGCTACAATGTTTGGAGGATTGTTTAGAGAATATTGCAAATAGTAAAGGGTATATTTACCAAAAAATAAAAATATGTACTACTTAGCAAAACTCAGATTCGAATCAGAAGACGATAAGGGCCGCGTAAAAAAGATTAGGGAGCACTATCTCGTTGAGGCAGGCTCTGTCGGCGAGGCTGAACAAAAACTAATGGATCGTTTTGGCACTGGCATTTCCCCGTGCATGCTCGAATCAGTTCAAGAATCTAAAATTCTTGGCCTGGTCGAATAAAAAAGACCGACCTAAAAACAAAGGGAGCTAAATGCTCCCTTTTTTATTTCTGTTTATTACTAAAATTTATCCTTTTTGGAAATGGGATGGAAATTTATCAGCAAGGCTTTCAAGTATTTCTGAATCGGGAGCGCCGATATTAATAAGGTCAAATAGGTGCTCAACTATCCTAACGCTATCTGTTGAACCAATCATTGCATCAATTTTCGTTCTTCTCTTACGAAACTCAGAAGGACCAGTCTCCGAAATCTGCTTTGCCAGCTCCGCTGGCTCAGGCACGTAATACTTGTTGAAACCCATAGAATAGTATTGTACTCTATTGAAACAAAAAAGGCTTGCCGAAATTCGGCAAGCCTTGATATCGTGGGGAAAACATACAAAAGGAGTAAGGTTCACCTTTAACTTGACGATGAACTGCAATATACCGACAACTCTAACGTCCCCCTGTCGGGGGCAACTCAAAGCAGGTTGGATCCGCCTGAATCGCTGTAGTGTTTACCACATAACAACGTCGATGCTTTATTCCGCTCATCAGAAAATTATTCAGCCACTATGACGGGATTCTTGTCTACCCGTAAGTCGATTGCAAAATACGATCAAGTATTGTCAAGATCTTGGGCTTCGATGGTTAATCGATTCAACTGTTCCGCATGTAACAGCTGCGAGGCATCCCTCTAACCCAAACCGTTATCCGTTTTGCAGGCGGATTGTTCCGGCATGTATTCCAGTAAGGCTCATGACTTCCTCACCGGTTTCCCCAACGTTATTTAAGAACACTTGCTATATTATATGCAACAATCCAAAAAAAGTTTTGAAAATTGCTACATTTTTTTATAGCGCCAACGAAAGAAGATGGAGAGTCCAAAGAAAAATCCCGCTATACAGTACAAGACGAAGTTCGCTCTCCATAACGTTCCAGTCAGCCCGATTAGCCAATACTGGACCACGTCGAAGCCGAACGGGTTGAAAAACAGAGCGATCATCATGCATCGAGTCGCCAGATTGCCAATCAGAATTTTTCTCCAAGTTTCTACTGTCACCGTCCATAGTCATCTGTTTTTTCATGAGCTCGTTGCCGATCTCAAGGAAGTTTTAGAAGCTTCACTATTATTTATCACCACTTAGGCACCTCACCAATCTGATCAAGCGCACAGTGAAAGTTTTTAAGGCGCGTTTTTGCTTCTAGAAAGCAACCGCAAATTCCACACTGCACTAGAGTCTCATTAAAGTGTTCGCACCCTCGACAGATTGTCATCCTAACGTCCTTTTCTTCTTCGCTAACGAACACTTTATTTAGTATTCGACTTAAAACTGTCGGTTTTGGTTTACTTGAGCTGGCATTTCCGCAGCCACAGTCTTCATTATCTTGCATCAGATTTGGATCATTTCTAATGAAATTTTATCATCGAACGCTAAATAGTTTTCAAGAAGTTCGCACGATTCCAAATTTTTCCTATATTTGATAACGGCTAGGTCCTTTGCTTTTGCTTCGACCTCGCAGTCAAAAGAGAGACCATAGTCTTTGATTCTTTCGTAAACGTAATCTGCATGTGATCGCGCAATTACCTCAGGATCTTCGAACGTCTTTTTGCAGCTTGAGTAGTGAGTCAATTGAGTATACATTCCCCAGGTTCTGGCTGCAAGCTTAAGGGCTTCTTCCTCACTAAGACCTCCATCGTTAAATCGGTGATGATGAAAATCGAAAGTGATTGGCGTACCAATTCGCATGTAGATCATTTTGTACAGATCGCTGACTGAATATTGAGCAGCTTTGTCATCGTTTTCGACTACCAGTCTAGCCTGTGCACTTGGGGATAGGCTTTGAAAGTTTTGACAAAACCGTTTGGCAGCAGACTCCTTGTCACCGTATGTACCGCCTACATGGATATTGATCGGAAATTGATGGCTTGCTGGCAGGCCCATTAGATCCATGATCTCGCTGTGCTGGTTAAGATCCTTTATTGTCTTATTAACAACAGACTCGCTTGGTGAGCAAAGAACGTCGAACTGGCCTGGGTGCATTGAGAGCCGAATATTGTGAGCCTTAACAAATTCGCCGATCCGCCTAAGGTCCATTAGGATTTGATAAAAATTTGGCAACTCTCGAATCTCATACTCGGACATCCATGGAAAAACATCGCTTGACATTCGATACACATAAATATTGTTTGCGACATTCCATCTTAGAATTTTGAGAATGTCCTTTACATTCTGATGTGCTAGCTCGCTGCAGTATGCTGGACCCCTTGCTGCAAAGGTTCGCTTGATCATGCCGCGATTTGCGGTAATTTTTTGATCAGCTAGAGAAAGGTTGATACAGCAGTATCCAAGCCTGATTTTAGTATTTTCCATGTTAAAATTATACGCTAAAAGCCCAAAAATAGGTTACCTATTCGAATTAGCCCCATCGTAGGTTGGACATGTCTTTGGCGAACAACCTACGGCTGCTGTAAGTAAGCAGGCTAGTACGAGTGAGGCAAAGAGTTGTTTGATCATAGATGTCAACTTTTTTTCTATTTATCAAGTTGACAGCCAATCACTAGTTTTTATTTCTACGCGCCGCTCTCACCACGCGTACCACATCAATTGCATCTTGTAGGGCATCATGCGTCACTTCGCCATCAATTCCAGCCCGTTCCATGCACTGCTTAAGGTTAGGTAAGGTTTGGTCATTTTGCCAATCCATGAAAAGTATAGCTGGGTCAATCACTCGCTGTTTTATTGAAATAGCTGTTCCCCAGCTGGGTAGCTTTTGCAAAAAAAGTTTATCAAATGTTGCAAAATTCTTTCCAGCAGCGGTAATCGAAATTGGCAAATCTTCAAAATTATCAAAGCCGTTGGATGCGAGCCACATCTTAAAGGACTTTGCAACCAGAGAAGGCGGAATAATATTATATCGTTTGCGAAGATCTGACCTGTCCTTGCGATCCGCTCTTTCAAGCTCTCCAAGCTTTTCAAGTATTCCGGCATTCATCTTTAACGCGAATGGACTCCCAGAAATTTGAGAATGTTCAACCAGGCATTGAAAGCTCGGAAGTTGATCGATCGGCTTTTCAACAAGAGTATCCTCAATTACTGCCCCAATCTGTATGATTTGACAGGTTTCCGGGTCAAGGCCGGTCGTTTCAATATCGATGCTAACGTATTTCATTTGGTCTATTAAAAAGGAAGGTCATCATCTGAGAAATCTATCGAAACTTCTGCTTTTGGCTTAGCCAGCTGCTCCCCGTCTTCAAAGATCGAATCGAACTCTTGATCATCTGCTGTATGGGCCGCTTTATTACCCGTTCCAACGATTTTCCATACTTCTAGAGAATTAAAGTATTTCGTTGTGCCAGTACGGTCGGTCCAATCCCTACCGCTTATGTTAAAGCTCACGTTAATTTCGTCGCCTATTGAAAATGCATCAATGATATTGCATTTCTCTTGCATTAATTGAAAAATGATCTTTTTTGGATACTTGTCTCCAATTTCTATCACAAATTCCCTCTTCTTAAACCCCTTTGAAAAGGTTTGTGTTGGGAAAATCTCAATTAAATTACCGGTTAATTCAAACTTATTCATATTAAAAATCACTATTTGTTATTCTGATATCGTAATCCGTAAAATCTGAAAAATCAAGGCGGTCTGCTTCAAGCCTGCGCTCGACCGTATCGCCTGGCATTTCTCGATTCGTTAATCTCTCTCGACGAATGTTTTCAGGTATGTCAATGAAAATTATTAGACTTTCTGCTCTGTCCTGCGGCTTAAGATGCGCAAGTCCACGCGGCGTCATAATAAAAAGAGTTTTTGTCCTAAACTGTTCAACTGTCGTTCCGTATATCCATTCATTAAACCTAACCCATTCGTAAAAATCGCCAGCGCTTATCATAGCCTGAGCCTCTGGCTCGGTAATGAATCTGTAGTCTGTGCCAGCGATTTCGTTTGGTCTCTTTGGTCTGGTCGTATAGCTCAAGGCATACGTGTAACCGAGCGATTCCAATCTTTTTCTAAGGTGATCCTTTCCGGATGCACCGGGCCCGCACAGTATTATTCTTTTTGCCATTACAATTCGCGTTTTTCCCCGTGCACAGCCTTAAGAACCGGAAATCGCAACGAGTGATTTCCATCCTGATCTGTTGTTTGTTCAAAATACTGCACAGTAATTACTTTACTCATAATGTCCTCAGGGTTTTTGAAATATTGGCGTCTTTGAAAAATTGAAAAGCCTGAACCTACTCTAACTCTATTTCCCATGTGCTCAATAAAAACGGCTTTAAGCATTTCCTCCTCAACCTCTTTTCCATTCTCAATGATTCGGTGTATTCCGTTTTCCAAGCCAACCACCGCGTACTCCGCATCCTGCATCTTTTTAACCTTTAAAAGATTCTTTGAGCGCTTACCCTCGTATATGACGTCCTTCCGTAACATGATTCCCTCATATCCCAAATCGGTTGCATCTGCAATCAATTCCTCAAGATGATCCCGATGCTCAATCTCAAGCTGAGCGAGCGGAGCTGCCATTGTGAGATTAACTCCAATAAAATATATGCCCAACTGGGTGAGCCTTTCTGTTAAAGTCGTAGAACTTTTACCGTTTTCAAAGTCGCTAAGCTGGATCATATCAAAGATATAAAACATGGGCTTTTCGACAGTATGATCCTTTCGCCCTATTTCCTTTAGTATACCTTGAAAATCTTCAAGTTCATTATCGTGCATTATACACACCTCACCGTCTAGAACAGCCGATCGGATATTAAGTCTCTTAAGCTCACCTGCTAATTTAGAGAGCGTGTGAAACTCCTTGCCCTGTCGTGAAAAGAATTTGACTTCGCCGGTCTCATCAAAGAAAGCTAAGCATCTGACTCCATCTAGTTTTCGACTTGCAAACCAGCGCTGATTCTCAAAATCAATCTTTTTATCTTCTGGGTCAAACTTTTCCGCAAGCGCAACGTCAAAGGTCGGAACCGTTCCTGGCAGAACTGAGTTTATTAAAGTGGCGGTTGCTCGAGTTTTAATATTTCGATCTATCACATCGTAAATGATGTCTGCTAAACCTGGGAATCTTGCTACAAAACCATTCACGCACTGAATTGCAAAGTGGCCAGTGATGCGGCGTTCACTTAGATCGTCTAATAAAGCAAATAGATCATCTCCGTAATTATCAAAACGAAGATCGCTTCGCCTAATAAGATTTTCTGATGTGACTCCGTATTGCTTGAATGGCGAATATGTATATTCAAAAATCTTACGAAGGAAAGGCGAATCGTACTTTTGAATTATCTCCTTTTTTGCATTAGTTGAGGAAGTCGACTTCATTTCATCGACGAACTCAACAAGTCTCTTAAGATCAGTTCTCATAAGAGTATTATACTAACAAAATAAAAAAAGGCCTAATATAATAAGTTAGGCCTTTTTAATTTCTTAGTAAAGACTCAATATATTCTAAGGATACATTTATTTCGGCTTGGCATTTTAGCTATGAATACGATACGTTGGAATTGCTATCGAATAACGATATATTTATTTTGTCGATTAGTCCACATGCCCCATTGTCTATTAAACTCTGGTTTAACTGTCGTAATCGCAGCAATAATTTTAGCCTTAGCTGGATCACCTTCTTGCATTCTATTCGCTACTTCTAGTGCTTCAGTCGGCCAATCTTCAGGGCGGCCGCTCATCACGTCTGTTTCTTCATCGCAAAAAGCTCTCCCTAACGCAGCAATTGCATCCATTTCTTCTTCGCCCTTTGTTTCTTTTCCTGCGAACTTTGCGCGTCGACCTAGTGATTTTGTAAAGTCTGAATTTAACAAGTTCGAAAAAACGTCTATTACCTGCTGTGGATGCTTTGGGCCAATATCTGTATACTTAACAAGAGTTTCTGTCCAACTCTTAATAGTCTCGTACGGGATAACTGATTTATCAGTTGATGCTGCTGATTTGTCATCGACTGGCGTAGAGCTAGACGAGTCGCTAGCTTGAGGCGCTGGGCTTGAGCTACCCTCTAATTCCCCAGCTGGATTAAAGACGGAAGATACTCCTTTGTATTCTGGATACTTATCAACGAGCTTCTGCTCTGGTACACCACACCTCAGCGATGTCCAATCAAGTTTTCCACCCTTTATGTCATACGTTATAGCTACCATCTCTCTCCCGTCATCATGAGTGATTACAGCGGTCTTTGTGACATCTTTTCCTTCAGCCTTAGCTGTTTGTACCAAATCATAAAATTGCTCCCACTGAGGTTCATACATGACATAGTCCTTTCCTGACAAAACCTTTGCAATGCCGATAGCCGTATTAGTAGTAAACTGGTATCTCTTCTGTTTATTTTCAAGAGTTAATGCGTATTTTGAGTAGTTAATCATGGTATTCTATAGTTTTGATTTTAGAGGTCAGCTGCGTTCTTTTTCTTTTTCGCAGGCTCGTATTTTTTAACCGACCCGGATTGGTTTTTTTCTACTTTATTTTTAACAGGCTGTTCTTTTCCCGTGTTAGACGAAGAACCGCCTGTACTGATCATTGCATTTACGTCTTTTACCAATTGCGCAAGCTTTTCTGAACTAAGACCCTTAATTTTTCCTACAAGAGCAGACGCAATTTGTTGGCTTATTGTAACAATCGGTAGATTTGAATTGCCTGTTATTACCTGACCTACTGCTTTGGCTGTCCCCGTTCCATAATCCATATCAATGCCTCTTGAAGCCTTAATAATGTTTGCAGCAGCAGCATCGACGGCTGACGTGATTAGCTGTAAAACTCCGACATTTTTACCTTTAGCACCTTTTTTAAGACCGGTTATCATTCCTTCTGCAACTGCGGCCAGAGTTTCGGTAGTTACGGAGGCAGGAACTTGGCTTGTACCTGACGTGCCAGAGGTACTTGCGTAATCTGGTGGAACCTTATTTGTTTGAACAGCTAGAAGAAGCTCGTTGAATTGATTTTTTGTGATAGGAATAATCTTATCGCTCAATTCAACAGCTATTTCTTTTGTTATTTGCTTAACCGGCTGGCTTTTTCCTAAAACTTTTGCAATGGCTGCAGCGGTTTCGTCATTGTATGTATCGCTAATCGTAAATCCATCGTCTACCTCTGTGCCGTCTTCCTTTTTCCTAAAAGACTTTTCAATAAGTTTTGGGAGCAAGCTTTTTTCCAAAATGATTAGGCAGCCGTTTAGAGTTCGGATTTGCGAACTGCTTGTATTATAGATTACGTTCATTAAACCTCTAACAACTTCGTCCTTATTGACTTCGGCCTTTTTTCCAGCTGTACCAGCTGTACCGGTTTTATCAGACGAGTTCTGCCCGCCACCAGTAGAGCCGCCACCTGACGTTCCACTGCTCCCAAGAGGAGGAATTGGGTCCAGCACAGGTTTATTTGGATCAAAGTTTGGAGGAAGCTTGCCAGTCTGTGCCGCCTGCTTAAGCTGATCTCCATCGTATATCTTTTTTCCGTCGACTGTTGCTTCTACAGTAGAGCCCTCAGCCTTGAATCCTGGAACGGCAGACATTGAGCTTTCTGGATAGAGCTTTGGGTCAAGCAAAACGATGGAACCGTTAAGAACGCCTCGACCCCCTGTTGTAATTCCGCCGGTGGTATTTCTCCTAGCGAAAATAACGGGTATTCCGCCAGTTCTCTTCATTGTTGACATGAATTGATTACTTGCCATCAACTGGGTTTCAAGATTTTTGGTAACAAGCTGACCTATTCCTTGGTCGTCATACCCTTCAGGATACTGAACTTTAAGATTGAATGAGAATTTACCGACTTGCCCAGCATGGTCAGGCTTGTCTGGATCAATTTTGAAAACATTTGAACCAAGTCCTTCGTTTACAGATAGGTCCCCTTTGAATTCGTTAAAATTAATAATTTGAAACATTTTTAACTACTTAAATTTTGTTAGAATTATTTATCTCAGTTAGTCTATCCTTCCAAAGAAATAAATAGAAATCTAGCGATGCAATACCTACTTGAATTTAGCAATTATACAGCCATCAGCCCGTTAGAAAACGCGATTGGCATTCTTGGCGATTTAGGCAGACATTCAAAATTCGGTGAACAGACTGAGTACTTTAAGCGGCTTGTCTTAGAATCTCAAAATTTGGGAATGGACTGTTTTGTATTTACGGATTTCGATCGAGCAGGTTTAACTGCCTGGTCTTTGGACGGCGACACGTGGACGCAAGTCCATCGAGGCTTGCCCAAGGTTTTTTACGATAGGAGCTTTAAAAAGAAATCTGGCGCTGGCGAAAAAAGCAATACTCGAGCACTCAGTGACCTTGGCTGTAAACCAATAAATTCAGCAGATTTTCGAAAGACCGCTCAGGATAAGCACGAGACTTTTGTAAAAATTTTAGAAAATCCGCCAGCTGGGCTAATTGTTCCAAAAACTGAAAAATTTCGAAATGACGAGGTTTTGCCGTTTTTATCAGATAAAACGGCATGTGTGCTTAAACCAAGATTCGGATCGGGCGGTCGCGGAATTATTAAAATCGCTAAAGTGAATGAAGGGTATGAGCTAAAGTATTCAAAATTTACGCGAGTCGTACCAGAACAAGGTTTAACGGAAGCGGTTGCAGAGGCAAGGCTCTCATTAAAATCGAGTAAGAGAAAATACCTTATTCAAGAATGGGTTGATTTGCCGTTATTTAATGAATCTGTGTTTGATGTTCGTGTAATTTATCAACGTGGAGCAAACGGTAAACCGTTGAGAACTGGAATGGCTGTTCGTATAGCTGCACCGGATAAAATTACGTCAAACTTACACCGTGGCGGGAGCAGGTTAACGCTTAGTCAAGTGCTAAGGGACGTTTTTGGTCAAGAAATAGATGGGGAGATCGGCGAATCAATTCGACATCTTTCAAGCGAAGTATTCAAGTGCCTCGATTCGGCAGTTGGGCCTATTGGAGAAATGGGGATAGACTTTTTAATTGATAAAGGCGGCCGGGTAAATTTAATCGAGGTCAACTCCATTCCTGGCCGAAACCTATTCAAGATTCTACCCGACATCCGCGAAAAATCAATAAAACGGCCGGTTGAGTATGCAAAGCACATATTAGAACAAAAAAAGCCGCTATAAGCGGCTTTTTTATTAGTCTGGCTATGTTTTTACTCAGCGCTTACCGAATCTGCGCCTTGCTCAGATTTCGCCATTTCAATGTGCTCATCGAGCTTTTTCATTTCGGAAATAGGTCCATTTAAAGCAACAGCGATTCTAAAAATTCTTTGAGCGCTTTCCATCCCACTTCCTTCGAATCGATTGATCATTAAAGCGCACGCTTCAAGCGCGATTGCCTGAATGGAAAACGGCCCTGGCTCGATTCCTGCTTTTACTGCCTGTTCGTGACGCGAAAGTGCTGCGGTAAATCCTAGATAGCAATTCATCAGCATGAAAGCTTCGTTTGGGCCAACAAACGAAAATTTGCTATTACACTGATTTTTAATCCATTTAATGTCCGCTTCATCAAGCGCAAGCTCCCAAAAACCGGTTCGCCGATTAGTAAGTTCTTCGACCAAGTTAAACTCCTTTTTAGGCGTCTCAGTTTCTGAGGCTTCAACTGCCGGCTGTTCTTGCTCTAAAACGTCGGTGATAGGCTGATCGAGAACAGCTTCTGTTTCTGTAGATTTTGATTTTTTCATTAGAGATTTGTTTTTCTGTTTAGAATAATTGTACTAAATCCTCCAATAAAAGTTTTATCGAAGCCTATCTAAAATTATGCGTTGCGAACTTGCAACCTTTTCATAAGCCTCGCCGATTTTAATAAAACCAGCCCAATCTACTTCTTCAGCTTGCAGTTGAGAGCTTGGAACGCGAAGGCCGGCCAGACCGATCTCAGTCGGATCCAATATGTTACACACTAAATAGTGAATATTATACATGAACTTTGTGCCCTTCCACACCTCAGCCGTTTCAATACCGGGCTCAACTTGCGAAAGATCTATTAGGATGCCAGTTTCTTCATACGTTTCTCGGATAGCCGCTTCTTGAATAATTTCGCCTTCTTCAATCTTTCCCTTTGGGATTCCCATTTTTGGGCTCGCCCAACTGCTCCCAGTTGGATGAACGAGCAGAATCATGGGTTCTGGCCCGCTCCTTAAAACTATCGCTATACCGGCCGTGCCGCTAGGTTTGGTCGACCGAAAGTCTTCAAACGTTTTAACCATTTTTAATCTAGGTTTAAGTAGGACTGCCTGTGCTTAGCTTTGCGGATTTCATCACGTCGCTTTATGCTAGGCTTTACAAATTCCTTTCGTTTACGGAGTTCTCTGTTTTGGCCGGTTTTTTCAACTTTTCTTTTGAGGGCCTTTAGCGCTCGGTCTATTGAACCGTGCTCATCGACTTTAATAATTAGCATTGACGTTAATATACTCTACTTAATTTGAACCGGCGACAGCTTAATCCCAGCGATTTTAAGGTTGCGGACTTTTTCGTACATCTCTGGCGAATCTGCCTCAGCCTTCGTTTGTAGCATTTCTTTAAATCCTTCAGGGACCGTATCGTTTTGCCAGTGTTGAATTGTTTGGCTACGGACTTCGTCTCTTTGGTCAGGGTTAATTTCGCCGGCTTTAACAAGTCCATCTAATGTTTGATCTAGCCGTGTGCCGCTTCCCTCATTCGGCTGAAAAGAGTTTTTACTCCAGTCGTAGGCATCACAGAGGTAGGCTTTTGTGTAAGGATCTGTCGCTGACAGTGGATGTTGCGGCTCAATATTTGGATCTTCACCAACCGCTTTTAGATAATTTTGCGAGAGCTCTCTAAGCTTTCGAGAAGTATCGTTTTCTTCACCGCCTACCGTTATGCCAGTGTACGCGTCGCCCATTCCTTTTTCTTGATAAATGCCTGGCATGAAATTATCTGGTATGTAAGCGCTCGCTGCTGCCTGAGCAGTCATTACGTCAAGATTACACGGATCGGCTGGCGCAAGCTTCTGCACTTCTTTTTCTACCGACTTCTCTTGGCTCATAAAGAGAGCATACGCCTCTGGGCTGTTCTGTTTTAGCGCTTCTAGATCTTCCGCTGGAATTTCAAATCCGCCAAGATTCTCGCCTTCGTAAATGGAATCCTCGAACATGCTCCCGGCGCCTTTCATAATTCGGCCAGTCGTTGCGCCAGAACGAGCATCTCCTATCGTACCGCCAGTCATCCATTTAAGACAGTCGTCGTTTTTAATGTACATTTTGGTAAACCAAAAAAGCAGCCTTCTCACAGTTCGTTTTTTATGATCTTTAAGTATGATCGTATCCAGCTTTAGATAGCTCGATAGACTTTCAACCCCTTGTATTGCACGCTGGTACTTAGGAATACCTTTGATAAGAAGTTCCGGATGAGCCCTAAATAGAGCAAGCGACTTAACCGTTCTTGGATTAAGGGATTTTAATAAACCTGGTGTTTCAAAGACCTCCGTGAGAACCTTGGAAATATCCCCTGCTGAATTTTGTTTAAGAGCCTTTGTTAAAAGCCCATCAAGGCCGTTCGGTCCATACTTTTTAGCTAAGATATTAATAACTTGAGGATCCTTAAGTGTTGCGCTCAAACTTTTCGTTGATGCATCTCCGATCACCTCTGCCACCAACTTTTTAGTCACCTCATTTGCTATATACTTCTCCTGCGCCTTACCTGACGCAGCTTTTGCAAATTTAGCAAATTCGTCAGTAGCGGTGACTTCTGCTCTTAGCGTTCTTGCAAATTCAGTGTAGTTACCAAGCTTTCGTAGATCGGCTACGTCTGCTCCGCTCTTTCTAGCGAGAGAAAGTGCATCGCTAGCGGCGTCTATAACTTGAGGTTTTCCTTTAAGCAATAATTCGCCAGCCTCATCACAGCCTGAAGCCATCATTGAAATTTCTTTTTCTAAACGTACTCCCCAATTTTTAGCCTTTAGAGCAGAGTCGCTGAATCCGAACTTTCCAAGATTTTCCTCTAAGAAAAGTGCAATCTTTTTAACTAATTTGAGGCCAATTGTTTTCAAATATTTTCCAGCAGCGGAAAGGGCTTCTCCGAGCTTGGGAATTACTTTGGCTGATCCTGGGGAGTCAAATAGGGCTCCTACTGATTTAAGAATCATCGGCTTATCCCCAAGTCTAATCCAGCGGCCGAGCGGACCAAGTACGTGAGTAAACGGAAGTAATATTATCTTAAGACCACCGAACGCTATTGAACCTAGTCCAGGTATGCCAGACAGCATACTTAGTATGCCTAAGATGATATTAGGTTCTGGCCCAAAAAAGTAGATTAGAGCATTAATTAAATTAGCAACTTCATTTATTGGAACGCCACCCCAGTCGAATGGTATAATTCCAATTATATCTAGAACAAGCTGAAAAATTCCCAGCGGGCTAAAATCGTTAGTTAATGCAGCCGCAACTGATTTTACCATATCCAAGAAGCCTTCATTTACCGCATTAACAGCGTTAAGGGTTTCAAAGTAGCCTCCCTCTAGCGTGAGAAAGACAGGACTATAACCGTTTCTAACCAGCGTATTTTCGGCAGCAACCATTTCTTGAAAAGAACCGAAATTTTCCAAAAGAAAATTGGTGTGAAGCGCCATTGCATTAAGTCGCTGAGGCGACAGACTTACTTCAGATACTTCCGGAAATGATATATTCTCGAATAGGTGAAGATTTGCTTCAAGTATATTATGTACGTCAAAAAAGTTATTTGACTCAATTAAGTGCTTCATTTAGCGTATTGCCCTTTTTTACTATTTATCAAAGGGAGCTAATCATTCGGCTTAGAATTTTATTGTAATCTTCAGCTGTACATTCTGATAAAAACTTGCATATCTCAAAAAATTGATCAACTGTTTCGAAAGACATTGCCGGATGAAGTTTTGGATCTTTATATGAAACCGGTATAACTCCGAGAATTAGAGATTCATAAACTCTAGCAGGAGTAAATCCCTTTTCAAGATAAAGGTTCTTACTAACATTAATCGAGACTAGCGAATGCAAAAGAGAATTCCAAATCTCTGCGCGCTCGTGCCGTGGCGAAATTACGACCTGCATCTTTGGCGCAATCCACTCTTCTAGTTCTTGAGTAACCTTTGCAGCAACAGTAAGAGTGAATTTCGCGCCGTTAAACTGCTCAATGCTTTCGATTGAATCAATTATGTCTCGAATGATCGGATCCTTTGAATGGCCGGTCTTGTAATTTTCAAAAGAAAGATTACCGTAATACGTTAGGTGATCCGGTCTCTTCCACGATTCTTCAACATGCACAGCAAAACAATCATCCAAGAATCGTTTGCTACACGCTTTCATTGTAACGGATGGAATTTCTATGGTAAGCCCAAGATCCGCAGCTTTGGCCCGGAATTCTTCACTAAGGGAAAGATCTGTATCTAGAATAACGATATCGCTTGGCCGATATCCTGCTTTTAGAGCAGTTTGAATTAGTATTTCAAACCTGGCCGCATCCATTAATTTTTTCTGTAGTGTCGAAAGATTCCTGAACCTGGCCTTTAAGAATAGCTTTGAATACCACTTGTTTTGAATACGGTTAATGACCTTGCTGAACTGTATTCTATAATCAAATATTAGAGAGTCGCAGTACTTATCAAAAACTTCTCCAATCTTGTCCTTTGGAAAGATTGGCCTGCCATCTTTTACACGGTCGTCGCCATCAATGTAATTAAAGAACTCAAATCCATCCACTTCGTACTCTTGAGAAATTTCATCTAGAAGGCCAAGCTGGTAAAATGTGTGGCCTGGGATATCGCCATCAAATAACCCTAGTTCACCGAAGTAGGCATAGAGAGCCCGAGATTTGAGTTTTTCCATATTACGTATTTTACTAAGACTCCATCGTCTGGATTTATATTAAGTCGATTATTGTAAAAGATATCCCATGAGTCGGCCGCATATTGCCCAATTCCATAAAGTTCTCTCGGGTGTTTCCAAGCTTTGGTCAGCCATTCTTTCGAAAATCTAATCAAAGATCGTGCGCGTCGATTGTAAAAACCTAGAGGCCTAAGTAAATTAGCCAGTTCTTGAGGGTCAGCGGTTGCCATTTGTTCGGGCGTTGAGTATCTAGTAAAGAGCTCTTCTCGAACCCTATCGACCTGAACTCTTCTTGTGCAGTTTAGAAGTATGCAGCAGACCTGCGATTTCCACGGATCATCAAAATAGATCTCTTGCAGAAGCTCGTACGGGCTCATCTATTCGCCAAGGATATACGCAAACATTAGTGGCGCAACAATTGTTGCATCACTTTCGATAACAAACTTCGGAGTAGCTACTTCAAGCTTTCCCCAGGTGATCTTTTCGTTTGGAACAGCTCCAGAATAGGAACCGTAACTTGTTGTAGAATCGGAAATTTGGCAAAAGTATGACCAATATGGAACTCTATCCATTTCCATATCCTGATACAACATTGGCACAACGCAAATTGGAAAATCACCGGCGATTCCTCCGCCTATTTGAAAAAAGCCTATACCGCTTCCTCCAGAGTTTTCGATATACCACTTGCTCAGCTCGATCATGTAATCGATGCCAGTCTTCATCACTGACCCTGAGATCTCGCCTTTAATGACGTACGAAGCAAAGATATTTCCTAACGTTGAATCTTCCCATCCGGGTACAATGATTGGCAAATTCTGTTCACATGCTGCAACGAGCCAGCTATCCTTTGAATCAATTTCATACGTATGAGATAGTAGCCCATTTCTAATAATTTCATACAGGTACTCATGTGGAAAAAAACTTGCTCGGTTATCATGCGCTTTTTTCCAAAGGCCGTGTATCACGCCCTGAATCCTTCGAAAGGCTTCTTCCTCCGGTATGCAAGTGTCAGTCACACGATTTAATCCTTGAGTAAGCAGGACCCACTCATCAGCTGGGGTAAGATCTCTATAATTAGGAACTCTCCGGTAGTGAGAGTGGGCTACCAGGTTCATGAGGTCCTCCTCAAGGTTGGCTCCCGTGCATGAGATAATGTCGACCTTTCCCTCACGAATCATTTTCGCAAGAGATATGCCTAACTCGGCAGTACTCATTGCGCCAGCTAGAGTAACCATCATTTTACCGCCAGCACTCTTGTGATTTCTATAGGCAACCGCTGCATCCTTAAGTGCCGCAGCATTAAAGTGCCGATAATGGTGATCTATAAAATTGGAGATCGGTCCTTGATTATACATTCTTGAATCCGGCAAAGTGTGTGATGAAGTGCTTATTTGTACCAGCTGCGCGATTCACAAAAATTCGGTCAAAATTATTCTCGAATATCGAAAGGACTTCATTGAACTTTTGAGCGCGATTATCGAGCAACCACGAATAATGAAAATGATACTCGACTATGCAGAGCTTGATATGGCTCCAGTCGGTTACAGCCTTAATCATTTCATATTCCATGCCTTCAATATCCATCTTAACGCAATTGACTCTTTTAAGCGCGTCATTAATATTTTCAGCAGGCACCCTAGTCGTAGGTCTTCCTTTTACTGGATGGACTGAGTGTTTTCCGGAATCCTGCGAAAGAAAAAATTCAACTTCGGTTTCATCGCCTGGGACAATAGCCCTTTCAATAATCTCACAGCGGTCGGCGACTCCATTCATTTCAATATTTTGTTGAGCAAATTCAACATTATTATGAAAAGGCTCGTATGAATAGACCTTTTTAATTCTTGGAAATTGAGTGAGTAGCCGAGTAGCGAATATTCCGATATGCGCTCCCGCGTCAAGCCAAACGTCCTCCTGATTCAAATCCTCAAGAGTTAATGGATTTCCGTCCTGCGCATATTTTGGAATGAATAGCGGCTTAAAGTATTCTCCGCCAGTTGGCTTTACTGAAATGTTTTGAGAAACATTGAACTTAACCTCTTCCTCAGATCTAACTAGAAATTGGTATTCGTGATACTGCGTTCTTTTTTGAACGGTTCGTAGGGTACCAGCCTCTCGAGCTTCCTCGATTGAGCATAAAACGCTTGACATGTAAAAATAGTTTAGAACTATTATACTGCAAAGCGATATGAAGTTTCTTTACTTATCTATGTCAAAGGGCGTATCTTTAATCGAAAGTTCACTAGAATTTTCTAGATCTACTCCTGATTCTTGATAGTTTGCGCTTTTTTGAGCAGCAATTTTTTCAATATCCCCAGATTTAACCCTAAGAGACTTATTATCGGAAGTCATGATTTGATAGGTTCCGTCAATTGGATTTACGCCTACCACTTTTCCGAGCCGACCGCTATTTAATAAAACCCTTTGTCCGACCGAATACTTGGAAGATTTTCCGCCAAGCATCGTGATTGCCTCAGACTCGTTTAAGGTTTTTTTTTGGAAAGCTCGAGTTCGATGTATTGATTCTTAAGAACGTTAATATTCTTTTCAATAGCGATCTTCAAGTCAGCCAATTGAGTTGAATACTCCTCATTAAGGCTTGGATCGACAAGAGTATCTTCAAGCTCCTTTATGGTTTTTTCAAGTTTATCGATATCGCTTTCGATCGAATTTTTGTCCTTTTGAAGATCCTTTAGGAACCTTTCACGCTCTTCTAATTCGATTGCATATAGGTCGCTAACATCGTAGTTGAATTTTTCCATTACATAATCATGGAATTCTAGGCCTTGCATACGTTTAATCAAGCGGCCATTTCCGTACTTTTCAAAAACAAATTGCGTTTCGCCAAGAGTAAAAACTAGCGCATCGGCATTTAGCCTCTCATTTACAAGTTTTTTAATGAATCCGAAATTTACAATTACGTCTAGATTATTTAGAAGTTTTGTTATGTGAGTCCGTGTGCTTAGATGCTCCATTACAAGAAGATCCGCAAACTTAATTTGAGACAGATCCTCAACAATCACTCCATTAATCTTTAGATCTAGGGAATCCTCAGCGTTTACATCGAATTCGATCGAAATATTTCTACCCTTTGAAATGATTCCATTTTTCGTTTCTTTAAAGTTTAGAGCATGGAAGGCTTCACAAATTTCAGTAAACTCAGGATATGCTTCCAGCTCATCCATTGTTGCTTCAGCTGGCTCTTCGTCATCGGCAAGCTTAACAAAGCTATTGTCTATGAACGCGACTGCTTCTGAATCTGACATTTTGTAGAAGGGAGCAATTACTGGTTTAACTTGAGCGTCTCCATTTCC
>Ga0315904_10003256_pt1 | contig 24105 bp, 20 predicted proteins | sample LakEriMetagenome_6_FD_203529 | JGI IMG/M metagenome (GOLD analysis project Ga0315904, IMG submission 203529) | Freshwater fungal communities from buoy surface, Lake Erie, Ohio, United States - Buoy 12 MA120 | ecosystem: Environmental > Aquatic > Freshwater > Lake | place: USA: Lake Erie, Ohio... | reverse complement strand
ACGAGGATGACGCAGCCGGGGAAGTTGATCAGGTAGTTCTGCAGCCAGGCGACGGTCTCGGCGTCGAGGTGGTTGGTCGGTTCGTCCATCAGGATCATGTCGGGCTTCGACAGGAGCAGCTGGCAGATCGCGACGCGGCGGATCTCGCCGCCCGAGAGGGTGGTGACGTCAGCGTCGTTTTCCGGGCAGCGCAGGGCGTTCATCGCCATCTCGATCTTGGAATCGATGTCCCAGGCGTTCGCGGCGTCGATCTGCTCCTGCAGCGCGGTCATCTGCTCCATCAGCTCGTCGGAATAGTCCTCGCCGAGCTTTTCGGAAATCGCGTTGAACTGGTCGACCATCATCTTTTCCGGGCAGGTCGCGGCGATGTTATCGAACACGTTCTTGGTGGGGTCGAGCTTCGGCTCCTGCGGCAGGTAGCCGACCTTCACGCCCTCAGCGGCCCAGGCCTCGCCTACGAAGTCCTGATCGACGCCGGCCATGATGCGCAGGAGGGTCGATTTACCCGAGCCGTTGACGCCGACGACGCCGATCTTGGCGTCCGGCAGGAAGTTCAGGTGGATGTTTTCAAACACCTTCTTGCCGCCGGGATAGGCCTTGGTGAGGCCCTGCATGTGAAAGACGAACTGGGGACCGGCCATGGGCGGAGGTTCCTTTGCAGGCATGAAAACGGGATCAGCGCGCGATGTGACGCGCCGCGCGGCGAAGATCAAGCGTTAAGCGCTGGCGGCGTCAGGGCGCGGGGGTGAAGCCCTCGGTGAGGCGGCCTTCGGCGATGAGGGCTTTGATATGGTCGCCGTCATGGGCGGGGATCACGGCGAGGTCCGGGTTGGCCTGCATCAGGTCGTAAAGAGCGCGCAGCTGGGCCTTGACGGCGGTGCGGTCCTCGTTGGGGTCGAAGACGATGTACTGGGTGAGAACGGGGCGCGTGGTGAGGGTTTCGATGGCGCCGAGGGACCAGGCGACGTCGCCGATCAGGAGGAACTCGCCGTCGTCCTGCAGGCGGATGTAGACCAGCTGGCTGCCCGGGGTGTGGCCGGGGACCGGGATGACGATGACGCCGGGGGCGACCTGCTGGACGCTGCCATCGAGGCGCGGGGCGATATTGGCGATAGCCGGATCGAGGGGGCCCCGGGCGAACTGGGGCATGGCGGCGATCTGCGGCGCGTTGAGGACAAGGCGGGGGGCGAGGCCTTCCGGATCAGGGTGGCGGGCGACGGCCATCACGTGGTCGAGGTGCTCGTGCGTCAGCAGGACCTTATCGGCGGCGAGCATGGCAGCGGTGAGCGTCTCGTAGGCGGCGGGGTCGAAGGCCCAGTCGGTTTCCGACTGTTTCATGCCGGCGGCGGTTTCGGCGTCGATGGCGCCGTCGACGATCAGGGTCTTGTCCGGCCAGACGACCTGGACGGAATTGTAGGTGGTGTTCCAGTCGGTGCCGAAGCCGCCGGCGCGGGCGGCGAAGCCGGGCGCCTTGTCGCGGCCCATCTCGAGCACGCGGATTTCTGTGGGCAGCTCGGAGGCGTCGGCGGGGAGCTGCGCGCGCCAGTCCTCGAGGGAGAGGAGCCCCTGCGCTTCGGCGGGGGCCTTGGAGTCGGCCAGAAGCAGCCACCAGAAGGCGCACGCCAGAACGGCAGCGAGAAACGCCGCAGCGATCAAGATAGTACGAAGCATATGCCGGCCCTCCCCGAGACAGGCGGTCAGGAAATCACACCCGGCCTCTGGAAGGGAAGAAAAATTGTTACGGCATTCGCCGTGCCAGAAGGTGACAGGGCCGGAATCCCGGCTAGTGTCTGCAGCTTGAGGGAGAGACGACATGCCCGCCTTCCAGCCGACTGCCCCGCAGTTCCGTGCGTTCCGCGATGACCCGCATGACGGGCCGGTAGTGCAGGTGAACCTGCTGAAGTTCCGCATCAAGGCGGAGTATCCGCCGGGCGACCGGGAACATGGAACGGACATCAGCGGACGTGAGGCGTATACGCGGTATTCGGAGGCGTTCACGGCGGCGATGGCAGAAGTGGGCGGCGTGACGCTGCTGCTGGGCGATACTGAGCGCTACTTCATCGGCGGCGGCGATTGGGACGGGGTGCTGGTGAACCAGTTTCCGAACCGGCAGGCCTTCATCGCCACGCTGAACCACCAGGACTACAAGGAAATGGCGCGCCACCGCGAGGCAGGCCTGCTGTGCCAGGAGCTGATCGTAACGCGGCCCACATGGTCGGGAGGAAAAAAGATATGAGCAGATATGAAGTCTATGGCGCGCTGGGCTCGCCTTACTCGCTGAAGGTGCGGGCGGCGCTGCGGGCAAAGCGTTTGCCGCACACCTGGACCGGGATGACGGCCCAGGACCGGGCGCGCGTGATGCCGAACGTCAAGGCGCAGGTGATCCCGGTGATCCGCACGCCGGACGGCAGCTGGACGAACGACTCGACGCCGTTCCTGCTGGGCCTTGAAGGCGAAGGCCGGGCGCTGGTGCCGGCGGAGGCGAAGCTGCAGTTCGTCTGCCTGCTGATCGAGGACATGGCGGACGAGTGGTTCATGAAGGCGATGTTCCATTACCGCTGGGCCTATGCGGAGGACGCCGAATGGTGCGCCAACTGGATCATGTTCGACTCGCTGCCCAATGCAGGACGCGAGGGCATCGAGCGCAACGCGGCGATGATCCGCTCACGGCAGATTTCGCGGATGGCGCTGGTGGGCTGTACGCCCGAGACGGCGCCGGTGATCGAAGCGAGCTGGAAGCGGACGAACAAGGCGCTGGAAAGCATGGCGACCGGGCCAACGCGGTTCCTGTTCGGGGACCGGATCTCGCTGGCCGACATTGCGCTTTATGGGCAGCTGAAGGTGATGAGCGTGGATCCGACGCCGATGGCGTGGCTGCGGGCCGAGACGCCTTACCTCTATCGCTGGCTGGACCTGGCCGATGATGCGAGCGGGCTGGACGGCGACTGGCTGGAGCCGGGGGCGGCGATTGCGACGGCCCCGGTGAAGGCGCTTCTGACGCAGGCAGGCGATACCTACCTGCCCTTCCTGAAGGCGAACGCGGACGCGCTGGCTGCAGGCGCCGAGACTTTCGAGGTTAAACTGGAAGGCGCGCGCTATGCGCAGGGCGTGTTCAAGTACCAGGCGAAGTGCCTCGACACGCTGCGTTCAGGGTGGAACGCGCTGAGCGCAGATGATAGAGCAACGCTGCGCGGGTTGATCGGCGAAGGAGCCGCCATTCTTGACTGATCCCTATTCCCCCATTTCGCGGCTGTTGCATCACCGCACGCAGCGCCGGGCCAAGGGCGAGCCGTTGGCGTTGCCGATTGTGGCCGCCTCGACGTTCCACCAGCCGGGCGATCCGGATGGCACGCACTTCTATGGCCGCAACGGGAACCCGACGGTCGAGGAAGTGGAAGAGGAAATCGGCCTCATCGAGGACGCCGATGTGGTGCTGTTTCCGTCCGGTATGTCGGCGATTGCGGCGGTGTTCTATGCGCACCTGAGGCCGGGCGACCGGGTGATGGTGCATGCGGACGGCTATTACAATGCACGCGGTCTACTAGCCGCGCAGTTCGAGCCGATGGGTGTGCACGTGCAGACGGTGGCGACCTCGGACTTTGCAGCGGCGGATTTCACCGGCGTGAAACTGGCGCTGATCGAGACGCCGTCCAATCCCGGGCTGGATGTTTGCGACATTGCGGCGGTGGCGGCGAAGGCCAAGGCGGCGGGCACAATCCTGATGGCGGACAATACGACCGCAACGCCGCTGTGCCAGCGCCCGCTGGATCTGGGGGCGGACATTTCGATCATGGCCGACACCAAGGCGATGGCCGGGCATTCGGACCTGCTGGCGGGCCATGTGGCGAGCCGGAGCGAGGCGCTGATGGCGCCGGTGCGCACCTGGCGGCGGCTGGCCGGCGCGGTGGTGAGCCCGTTCGATGCCTATTTGCTCCACCGCGGCCTCGAGACGCTGGAGCTGCGCTTGGCGCGGGCGAATGCCAATGCGATGGCGATTGCGACGGCGCTGTCGGGGGATCCCCGCGTGTCGGGCCTGCGCTATCCGGGGCTGGCGAGCGATCCGGCGCATGGCGTGGCGCGGCGGCAGATGAAGGGATACGGGCCGATTGTCAGCTTCTGCCTAGAAAGCCGGGAGGCGGCGGAAGGGTTTATCGCATGCCATCCGCTGGCCGCGGCGGCGACCAGCTTTGGCGGGGTGCATTCCAGCGCCGAGTGCCGGGTGCGGTGGGGCGACGCGGTGCCGGCAGGTTTTATCCGGTTTGCCTGCGGGATCGAGCCGGTCAGCGATCTGGTCGCGGCGACGCTTTCGGCGCTCGACGCTTGATTTTAAAGGCCTGCGGACTGTTCATGACAGGCGCGTCACGCTGGTATAGTGCTTGCATCCAAGGGCCGGGAGCCTGATCATGCGCCGCATAAGTATAGTTCTTTTCTTCATTCTTCTGATTGGCGGCATCTATGGATGGTTCGCCCTGCGTCAGCCGCCGAAACCGCTGGAGATTTCGGAACCAGTCCGGATTCACCAGGGCATCGTGATCGGCGGCATCGACCGCGAAGACCCTTCCATCCGCCTGTTCAACGCAATTCCTTATGCCTCAGCCAAGCGCTGGAGCCCGCCGGGACCGCCGGTGCAATGGGGCGCGACCTCCCGCGATACCCGCGAATTCGGTCCGGAATGCATCCAGCCGCGTACCCGGTATGGCAGTTTCGTTAACCAGATCATAGACGGGCTGGGCCTGTCCTTCTTCGAGCGGTCGGCGGCACGGGTGGTTATCTCGGCGCAGGAGACGCCGCCGGAGTCCGAGGACTGCCTGCTGCTCAACGTGCGGACGGGCAATCTAAAGGGCACGGAAAAGCAGCCGGTCATGGTCTGGCTGCATGGCGGCGCGCACCAGTATGGTTCCGGCTCGCAGGCGATTTACCAGTCCAATGCGCTGGTCAAGAAGGGCGTGGTACTAGTCACAATCAATTACCGTCTCGGCGCGATGGGCTACCTTGCCCATCCGGCGCTGACGGAGGAAGCGGGCACCTCGGGCAACTACGGCCTGATGGACCAGGCCGCGGCGCTCGCCTGGGTGCGCGACAATATCGAAGCATTCGGCGGCGATTCCCGCAATGTGACAGTGTTCGGCGAGAGCGCCGGCGCGCAGTCCATCACGGAGCTGATGGCCTTTCCTGCGGCCGACGGATTGTATCACAAGGTGATCCTGCAAAGCGGCGCGAGCACGGGCAATGTGTTGCATCTGAAGCGCTCGCCTTTTCCGGGGATCTTGAGCGCCGAGGAAGCGGGCGCCGAGTTTCTGTCGACGCTGGCGCCGAAGGCCGCGACGGCGAAAGACCTGCGCGCGATTCCGGCGGCGGCGATCATTTCGCGCTCCGATGCGCGCTCCGATCTCAATGGCTATTTCCTGCCCGTCGTGGACGGGCGCAACTTGCCGCGCGCGATCGGCGCGGCGTTCCGCGACGGCGCCGTGCCGAGCTTGCCGATGCTGGCCGGCTACAACGCGGATGAAGGCTCGCTGTTCTTCGACATGTTCCAGTCACCCACGATCCTCCGTCCGCGGATGACCGGCACGCTGGAAGAGCGCGAAGGCGCGTTGGCGAGCGTGTTCGGCCGGAACCCGGCCAAGGCGTTGCAGGCGCTGTACGGCATGGACACGCTGGAGACCTGGGACAAGGGCGCCTCCGACATGCTGGGCGATGACATGTTCGGCGTGCACATGAGGTTTGTGGGCAGGCAGAATGCCAAGTCCGGCGCGCCGACCTGGCTGTATCATTTCACGCGCCTGCCGCCGTCGAGCAAGCAGACCATCGGCGCGTTCCATGCGGCCGAAATCTCCTTCGTGTTCGACAGCCACATGCGCGGCATGAAGATCACCGAGAGCGACCGGAAGCTGACCGAGCGGATGGTGAGCTACTGGACCAATTTCGCCCGTACCGGAAATCCCAATGGCGAAACCCTGCCGGCCTGGCCCGTGACGGATTCGGAACGCGACGTCTGGATGAAGCTGGACGCGAATCCGGAGCCGATCGAGGGCCTGCGGGCGCGCAAGCTGGACATCCTCGAAGAAGCGCTGCGCAGCCGGATTGACCAGATCGCCGGCCCGCCGCCTGCCCCGCCGCCGCCGCCCGAACCGGAGACTCTGGAACCCAACGTTGCGGCTATCCTGGCCCTGCCTGTCTCAGGCGGTGAGTAGGATCCGGCAGATTTCGACCAGGCCGGCCTGATCGATCTCGTCAAAGGCGTCATACTCGGCGGAGTCGACGTCGAGAACGGCGGCGAGCGTGCCGTCTGCCTTGAAGACCGGCACGACGATTTCGGAGTTGGACGCGGAGTCGCAGGCGATGTGGCCGGGAAATTCATGGACGTCCGGCACGATGATCGGCTCGAGGGTCGCGGCGACATGGCCGCAGACGCCCTTGCCGAACGGAATGCGCAGGCAACCGAGCGTGCCCTGATAGGGACCAACGACCAGTTCATCCGGTTTGAGGGGATCGACCAGGTAGAAACCGGTCCAGAAAAAGCGGGGCTTGAAGGCGAGGGTCAGCAGGCAGGCGGCGCTGGCATAGCGGGCCGTATCGGAGGTTTCCCCCGCTACGACGCTGGCGATTTCCTCGGTGAGTTGGCGGTAAGCCTCTGCCTTGTCCATATCCTGCCTCTCTGCGGTCATGCGCGGCCTGTAACGCCGGATTGCGCCCTACCGCAAGTGCCCGTTGAAGGGCGAGGCGACCTCTGAAATAGTCTACCAGCAGTACGTGCCGTGGAATCGCGAGGAGACCGGTCCTTGATGAGCAGGTTGAGGACGCCTCTGGGTGCGCTGGCCCTCTGCCTGTTGCTGACGGTACCGGCGCACGCGCAGATCGTGCACGACGCGCATTTCAATGAAGAGCCGGCCTTGGAAGGTTTTGGACGGCCGGCGGATGCCAGCGAGGACACGCCCGCGATCGAGACCGACCTGGCCGCCGTTGACCGGGCGTATGCAGCCTACCTTGCCGATGGCGAGCTCCAGCTGGAGCGGCCGGAAGAAGATATCGACATTCCGGAGCCGTCCCCGCCGCCCGGCTGGCTGCGGGCGTTCGCAGAGTTCCTGGAAGCGCTGGGACCCCTCTTCCAGGTGGTCTTCTGGATCGCTGCCGGGCTGATTGTGGCCGGGCTGCTCTACTTCCTGTTCGGCGAGGCCATCCGGATGCGGTTTGGCGGCAAGAAGACACCGAAGGAAAAGCGCGAGGACGATGTTCTGCAAGATTTGAGGCCGGATGCTGCGGCGGCGCGGTCACTGCTCGAGGAGGCGGATGCGCTGGCGCGGCAGGGCCGGTTTGCCGAGGCGGTGCACCTTCTGTTGTTCCGCTCGATCGAGGACCTGCAGGAGCGTCTCGAAGGCGGCGTGCCGACCTCGCTGACGGCGCGCGAGATCGCCGGGCTGGGCAGGCTTCCGGAGCGCGCCAAGCGCGGGCTGAAGCCGATTATCCAGGTGGTCGAACGCAGCTTCTTCGGCGGGCGCGCGGTGGACGAAGGCGGCTGGCACGAAGCGCGGCGCAGCTACGAAGACTTTGCCTTCAGCGAGGCCTGGGCATGAGCGGCACGCCTTCATCTTCCCCCTTCTCGACCCGCGTCGTGGCGATCCTGATCGCGGTGGCCGCCATCTCGTTCGGCGCCGTGCTGGTTATGGCGGGCTGGGCGCCGGAGCTGCGCGACCGCAACCAGGCGGGCGATCATCCGTACTCGACATCGGCGCTCGGCTATAACGGCTTCGTGCGGCTGCTGGAGGACGCCGGATATCCGGTGAAGGTTTCGCGGCTGGAGAGCGATCTGGAGTCGCGCGGCTTGGGGCTGATGATCGTGACGCTGCCGGCCTACGGCAACTTCTCGGTGCTGGATGACCGGGTGTTTCAGCCTGCGACGCTGGTGGTGTTGCCGAAATGGACCGGACGCACCGATCCACTGAACGCGGCGCGCCAGGCAGACACGCGCTTCATCGAGGCGCGGGACCTGAACGACCAGCTGAGCGTAGCTTATCCGGATGCGGAGATTCTGCGCGTGCGGGTTCCAGCCAGCGTCGAGACGCCGTTTGGCGCAGCGCCGATCAAGCCGGATGTGCGGCTGCAGCTGATCAAGGATGCGTCGCTCATGACCATCATAGCTGTCGAGGACGGTTCGCTGCTGGCGTATGATCCGGCGCGAAGCTTTTACATATTGAGTGACCCGGACGTGTTCCACACCTTCGGCCTCGCACAGCGCGAGAATGCACGCTTCGCCGTGCAGCTGGTGGATTTCCTGCGCCACGATACCACCGAACCGATCCTGCTGGATGCGACGCTGCACGGGTTCGAGCGCTCCGAGAACCTGCTGAAGATGATGTTCAGTGTTCCCTATATTGGCGTGACGCTGGTGGCGCTGGCGGCGGCATTGCTGCTGGGCTGGGCGGCGACGATCCGGTTCGGGCCGCCGCTGGTGGAGGCGCGCGCCATTGCGCTCGGCAAGCAGGCGCTGGCAGACAATTCGGCGGGGCTGGTGGCGATGGCGCGGCGCGAGGCGCGGATGGCGCCGGGCTTCCTGGCGCTGGTGCGGCGCCGGCTCGCCCGGGAGATTGGCGCGCCGCGCACACTGACCGAGGCGCAGGTCTCCGGCATGTTCGACCGGCTGGGGCCGGATCCGGAAACCGGGCGCGTCTTTTCGCAGATGGAAGCGGAGCTGAAAGAGCCCGCCACCAGCCGCGACGACCTGCTTACCAAGACACGGGCGCTGTATCGCTGGCGCAAGGAAATCATCAGGAGAACACTTCATGAGCGTAACTGAAATCCGCAACCTTGCGGACCGTATCCGAAGCGAAGTGCGCAAGGCGATAGTCGGCCAGGATGCGACCGTGGACCTTCTGCTGGTCGCGCTGTTTTCGTCTGGACACGTTCTTCTTGAAGGCGCGCCAGGCACGGCGAAGACGCTGCTGGCACAGTGTTTCTCGAAGGCGATCTCGCTGCAGTTCGGCCGCATCCAGTTCACGCCGGACCTGATGCCGGGCGACGTTCTGGGCACGAACCTCTTCAACTTCCAGACCAACCAATTCAGCCTGACGAAGGGGCCTATCTTCACTGACATACTGTTGGCCGACGAAATCAACCGTACGCCGCCGAAGACGCAGGCCGCGCTGCTGGAAGCGATGCAGGAGCGCAAGGTGACGATCGACGGGGTCAGCTATGGGCTGAACCCCCGATTCACGGTGATCGCGACGCAGAACCCGATCGAACAGCAGGGCACCTATCCGCTGCCGGAAGCACAACTCGACCGGTTCCTGTTCAAGCATACGCTGGATTATCCGAGCCGCGAGGAAGAGCTGAAGATCGTGGCGCAGCATGGCACGCGCACAGGGATGAAGACGCCGGATGCGTTCGGAATCCAGCCGGTGATCTCGCCGGCCGAACTGGACGCCGCTGTCGATGCCGTCGCCGCGGCGCGGATCAATGACGACATCATCGCCTACATTGTCGACCTCGTGCGCGCGACGCGCACCAGCCCGGCGCTGGAAACGGGCGGCAGCCCGCGCGCGGCGGCCGCACTTGCCACGGCGTCGCGCGCCCGCGCCGCACTCGACGGGCGCGACTTCGTGATCCCGGACGATGTGAAGACCCTCGCTTTGCCGACGCTGCGCCACCGTGTACTGCTCTCGCCGGCCGCCGACATCGAAGGGCGCACGACGGAAGAAACGCTGCTGGCCATCATTGAACAGACAGCGGCGCCCCGGTGATCTCCCCTACCCTCCGCGCGATCTTCCTGATGCTGCTCGGGCTGCCGATCCTGGTGGCCATCGCGTTGCTTGCGCCGGAGCTGTGGATCGTGTCGGCAGGATGGATCGCAGGCGTCGGCGCGCTGATTGCGGTTGATACGCTGCTGGGCGCGTCGGTGCGTCACTATTCGGCGAAGGTCAGCCTGCCGCCGCTGCTGTATGTAGGCAGCGCGGATGACCTGCAGCTTGATCTGGAATTTGCGGAAGGGCCGCTGCCCGCGCGGATCGAGATCCAGCTGGAGACAAATGCCCTGCTCGGCACGCCGGCGCCGCAGGGGCTGCGTGGATGGGATGGCCGAAACCGTCCGCATACGATCAGTGTGACGCCGTCGCGGCGCGGGGTGGCAAAGGTGGTGCGGCTGTGGAGCCGCTGGCGGGGGCCTCTCGGGCTGATCCAGAAGCGGCATATCCAGCCGTTCGATCTCAATGTGCCGGTGACGCCGAATGTGCGCTGGGTCCGCGACGAGGCGATCCGGCTGTTCTCGCGGGATGCCGAATTCGGCATCAAGACACAAATCGAGCGCGGCGATGGCAGCGAGTTCGACGCGCTGCGCGAGTTTGCCTCCGGCATGGACCGGCGGGCGATCGACTGGAAGCACTCGGCGCGCCACCGCCACCTGCTCGCCAAGGAATTCAAGACCGAACGCAACCACAATATCGTTTTCGCCTTCGACACCGGGCGCCTGATGAGCGAGCCGCTGGGCGGGGTGCCGAAGATAGACCGGGCGGTGACGGCAGGCCTGCTGCTCGCCTATGTCTCACTGCGCAACGGCGACCGGACAATGCTCTACGGCTTCTCCGAACGCCCGGGCGTCAATAGCGGCTTCCTGACCGGCACGAGCAGCTTTCCGAAAGCGCAGGCGATGGTGGCGGAGCTTGAATATTCCGAGGACGAAGCAAACTTCACGCTTGCGCTTTCGAACCTCGGCGCGCAATTGCAGCGGCGTAGCCTGATCATCATCTTCTCCGACTTCGTGGACACGATCTCCGCTGAGCTGATGCTGGAGAACGTCAAGCGCCTGACAGACCGCCACCTCGTCCTGTTTGCGACTTTCGAGGATGCAGCGTTGTCGCAGATGGCGGATGCGCCGCCCGACACGGCGCAGGATGTGGCCCGCGCAGTGATTGCCGATACGCTTCTGGCGGAGCGCGATGTCGTGTTCCGCCGCCTGCAGCGCCTCGGCGTGCAGATCATAGAGACGACGCCGGAAGCGTTCAGCGCCGAACTTGTCTCGCGCTATCTCCAGATCAAGCAGAGGGACATGCTGTGACGGACCTTCTGAAATCCTACCGTTTCCGCGAAGAACGTCAGAGCGACTGGAAGCGCCTCGACCTTATCCTGACAAAGGCGGAGAATGGCGGGGTGAAGAACCTCACGGACGAGCAGATGCTCGCGCTGCCGCGCCTCTACCGGCAAGCGGTATCGTCGCTGTCAGTCGCGCGCTCCATCTCGCTGGACCAGAACGTCATCAGCTATCTCGAGAGCCTGTGCACGCGGGCCTACTTCTTCGTCTATGGCGCCCGCACCACGCTGGGCGAGCGGATGATGCAGTTCCTGCGGCGCGACTGGCCGGCGGCTGTCAGCCAGTCCGTCTGGACGACATTGCTGGCGGCCTTCTTCTTCTCCGGCGGCTGGGCGCTCGCCTTCTTCCTCTGCCTGCAGGACATGGAATGGTTCTGGACCTTTCATGGCCAGAATTTCTTTGATGGGCGCAACCCGGACGCCACGGTCGAGTATCTGCGAAGTACGATCTATACCGATGAAGGCACGACGGGAGACGGCGAGCTTACGGCGTTCTCGAGCTTCCTGTTCAACAACAATGCGCAGATTGCCCTGTTCGCTTTTGCGCTGGGGTTCGCATTCGGCATCCCGACGGCGTGGTTGCTGGTCTATAACGGCGTGATGATCGGCTCGCTCTATGCCGTGTTCTGGGAAAAGGGGCTTGGCTACGAGTTTACCGGGTGGCTGATGATCCACGGGGTGACAGAGCTCTCCGCCATCGTTCTGGCGGGCGCGGCGGGCTTTGTAATCGGCGGCGCAGTGGCCTTTCCGGGCGGACGGACCCGGCTCGCCTCGGCGCGCGCGGCGGGCCAGAAGGCCGCGACGATGGCGATGGGCTGCGTCATCATGCTGATCATTGCGGCGCTCCTGGAAGGCTTCGGCCGTCAGCTGATAAATTCCGACACCGTGCGCTACGTCGTCGCCGGCGGGACGCTGGTGTTCTGGCTGGTGTATTTCTATGCGCCGCGGAAGGCGCCGGACGCATGACCGCCACGCCGCCCCCCCGGCCGGTGAATACCGGCCGCCGCCCCGGCATCAGCATGGAGGCCGCCGTACAGCGCCGGGCCAGGCTGGCGGAGGAACTGCGCGTTGCAAAGATGGTGCGGCGCCTCGTGACGCCTGAGGGCGCGGCGATCCAGCTGAAGCTTGGTAGCGCGTCCGAGCGCGCGGGCGCGTTCATGATCGATATCGCGATCCAGTGGGCGATCGTGATCGCCACGTTGCTGGGGCTGACTTTCGTGATCGGTGCGCTCAGCCCGGGCAGCGCCAATATCGCGTTTGCCTTCTGGCTGGTGTTCTTCTTCTTTGTGCGGAACTTCTACTACATCTTCTTCGAAATCGGGCAGCGCGCGGCTACACCCGGCAAGCGCATCCTGGGGCTGCGCGTTGCGTCGCGCGATGGCGGGCGGCTGACCGCCAACTCGGTGCTGGCGCGCAACTTCATCCGCGAGATCGAAATCGGCTTGCCGTTCCAGTTCGCGCTGATGGGCGGCGACCAATTCGGCGCCTGGATGGCACTGTTCGGCCTGCTCTGGTCCGGCGTGTTCCTGTTGTTCCCGATCTTCAACAAGGACAAGATGCGTGTCGGCGACCTGATCGCTGGCACCTGGGTGATCAAGGCGCCCAAGGCAAAGTTGATGGACGACATCACCTCGACCGCGGCGCGGCCGGATATTTCCTCGCGCTTCACTTTCACGCCGGCGCAGACGGAAGCTTACGGCATCCACGAACTGCATGTGCTGGAGGATGTGCTTCGCCAATCCACCCCCGAGATCAAGGCACAGGTGGCCACCCGCATCCGTGCCAAGATCAACTGGCAACGGACGCAAGGCGAGACGGACCTGGTGTTTCTGGAGGCCTACTACGCAGCACTGCGGCGGCGTCTCGAACAGCGCATGTTGCTCGGCGAACGCAAGACCGACAAGTTCGACGTTCGCTGACGGGTCACTTTCCAGCCAGCGCGCGCAAAGCGGCCGCGCCCCGGCCTTCATCGCGCCCCTGGGGATAGACCGGAATTTTAAGGAAGTGCTTGAAGAGACGAACAAGCACCACCAGGGAGACTGAAACCGGCGCTCCGAAAACTTTGACTGCCGAAGCCGGATTCCTTGCTCTCACAGCATCGATCAGCTGCATCCATGACAGATCAATGCGACTTTGGTTTAGGTGCTCTTTGAGCGCAGATCTTGCCTCGGGCGTCACACCCGGTCCGGCAAGCAGGGCGAGATCGGCGTCTACCACCTTCTGCATCGCTTTGGTGGGAATATCCCTGGACAGGGAACCCTCCCGGTTCAATGCAATATATCCGCATGGATCGATCACATAAAACTTCGCTCCGGCCGCGAGCGAGCGCGCGTAGAAATCGTAATCCTCGGACAGACGCATGTCTTCTCGGAAATGAATATTATGCAAATGAAGGAATGATGTCCGCATCATGGGTTTAAGATACCCGAGTTCACGGCGGAACCCTGTATGCCTCAGGGTGTTCTCACGAATAAACCGCCCCAGATCAATTCGCACTACGCCGACCGGTTCGTCGCGCCAGACCCGGACGCCCTCCTCCGGCTCCTGACCTGGCCAGATGCGGATTATGTCATCGGCGATGAAATCGGCACTGGGTGCCTCTGCATGTGCCAGCATTTTCTCCATACGGCCGGGCAGCAGAAAGTCATCTGAATCCAGAGGAGCAACCCACTCGGTCTGGACCAGGCTTATACCCGCATTGCGTGCCGCACCCGGTCCTCCATTACGGTCCTGCCGGCGCACAGTCAGTTGCGGATGTTGAGCTGCCAGCCTGGTCAGGATGTCAAAGCTGTTGTCCGTCGAGCAGTCATCGACCACGATGACCCGCACAGGTATTGTCTGCATCAAAGCGCTGGACACAGCTTTTTCAATCGTCGCTGCGGCATTGTAACAAGGAATGACGAGCGATACCTTTTCCATACCAGGCATTCCTCAGGGCATATAGAGGCGAAGGCGCTTGCGCAGGAAGCGAGCGAGTTTCTTCAACCATTCCGGCCGCGTCATGGGATCAAGCTTCAAGCCCATGAGCCTGTACTTCAACTGTTGCGGGGCATGAAGGAAGATAGTCCACCAGGCCCAGGTCAGGAAACGCCGAACGCCGCCCTGTGTCTGCCACATCAATTCTCGCAATGCCTTTACTGCACCGGGCAGGGTCTCACCGGGAACCGGGTGCGCTTCCGGCTCAAACAGCACAGAGACGACACGTTCGAACAAGTGCTGTTCATCACGTGTTCCCAGGCCGTGCGCCACACTTAGCCCGAGCCGTTCGGCGTGCCCTTTCAGGGCTTTGTAACGTTCCCTGTCATGAGAGATACGCCACCGGGCAAGACGCGCCTTCTCTTCACGCCGAGACGTGTGCTGGCGTTGATGCAGTCGGTAGGCGCAGATCGCGGTATCAAAGCTGCGGACTGGCCCGTACAGAGGCGCCACCGCACACAGGTAGCCATCACCGCCATAGCGGAACGCTTCCGGATCCATCGGCATGATCTTCTCAAGAACAGCCCTGTCGAACACGAGCCCGGACGTGATTGTACCCTTGTAGCGGCCGGTCTCTCGCAACGTGGCCGAAGCATCCCCGTCCGCCAACCGCTCATGCAAGGGCGGGTAGCACTCTTCACGCAATGCATGCGCCGGGTCAGTGTAGAGCATCCGGTAATGATAAACTGTTACATTAGGTTCTTTGCGTCTGCGTATCACCTCCGCCGCCCCGGGGAGCATGAAGTCATCTGCGTCGAGGAACATGACCAGGTCACCCCGGCTTGCAGAAAAGCCCGCGTTAAAGCCCGCGCCCTGCCCACTGTTAGAGACCTGGAATATCGCCCTGATGCGTCCCGGGTTCCTGCGCTGGTAATCGAGAATGACGTCTCGGGAGCGGTCGGTTGAGCAATCATCCACGACGATGATCTCCAGCCCGTCGGGTTTCTGCTCAAGCAGACTTTCAATCGCCTTGCTGACGAATTGCTCGTAGTTATAATTGTTTATGATCACGGAAAGCGTGACAGAGGCGCCCGAGTCAACCACCGTCGCCTGCTCGTCGATCGTCTTCATCATCTCATGCCTGCTTTCGAGTGCCCCAACCGGTCCTGTCAGACGTTACGTCTCACCGACCCCGGCTTTGGGGGCCCAGTCCTGCTGATGCCAATTTAGGGCGGTGCGAATGATGTTGTCGACTCCGGAGCGGGAAGCGACCCAGCCGAGTTCGCGCCTGGCCTTGTCAGGAAGCGCGATCAGCCTCCCTGGATCGCCGGGACGGCGAGGCCCGTAACGGCGCGGAACCTTGCGATTGGTTGCACGCTCAACCGCGGCGACGACTTCTTCCACGCTGGTGCCGCGCCCTGTGCCGAGATTGTAGGCAGCCGAAGAAGCGCCCTGCTCCAGCGCGTTCAGCGCGCGAAGGTGCGCCTCGGCGAGGTCTTCGACGTGGATGTAATCGCGTATTGCAGTGCCATCCGGCGTATCGAAATCGCTGCCGAGAATCGTGAACTCGTAGCCTTCATCATAGGCGCCTTTGAGAGCCAGCGGGATAACATGCGTTTCGCAGGCATGCCGCTCGCCTGTCTTACCGTCGCGGTCCGCGCCGGCGGCGTTGAAGTAACGCAGCGGGACCGACCGGATGCCGTGCGCCTTGTCGAAGTCGCTGAGGATCTGCTCCACCATCAGCTTGGACATGCCGTAGGGATTGATCGGATTCTGCGGATGCAGCTCATCGATCGTCTCTGCATTCGCATGTCCGAAGGTGGCACAGGTCGAGGAGAAGATGAGATAGCCGGCGGAGTGCTTGCGCATGGCTTCGAGAAGGTTGAGTGTCGCAATTGTATTGTTGCGATAGTAAATCGAGGGCTCCCGGACGGATTCAGCAACCAGTGCCGAGCCGGCAAAATGAGCAACAGCATCCGGCTTGACCTCGGAAAATGCGGCATCAAGTTCGGCCGGGTTCTGAAGATCACCCACGAACAAGGGGCCCCACTTCACCAGGTCCCGCCAACCAGTCGACAGATTATCAAAAACGGTGACCTGCCAGCCCGCTTCCGCAAAGGCACGGCAGCAATGGCTGCCGACATAACCCGCCCCGCCTGTCACTAACAGTTTTCCTGGCATGAGGAGCCACCCTTAACGCAAAAACAAAGGGCGCGTCCGAACGGGCACGCCAGCATGTATGACTACCTATATGCAAAATCTGGTCCGCGTCGCCAGTCAGGCTTGCTGGCTTTCAGACGCCGCGTTATCCGAAAATGGAAACAGCGGCCCAGATGATCGCCGCCCAGAGAGCCGTGCTGAGACCGATGATTGTTACTAGCCTCAGCCAGACAGGCCATTTGCCTTCGCTATAGTCACTCGTGACGATACGGTCTGTCCGCGGGGGCATACTGACTTGAGAAGCGAAAACGCGGCTGTCTGCTGGTATCATCGGATCGGGCCTCGGCATCTTGGATCACTAAAGCGCGCAAGACTTAACGTGGCGTTTAAGCGGCAGCCTTCTCGATTCTTAAACCAAGATTAAGGTTATCTGTTGAATGCGGCATAAATCCGGCGAGCTTTGGACCATTGATGTTGCTCCGCTGGGCGCAACCGAGTGCCCGCTGATGAACCAAGGCATGTTTTGCCTTTGCGAGATTTGAAGTTTTCAGAAAGCCGCGCCGGAGCCGCACAATAATCGTGCACCCTGAGGGTGCCGCAGATCGAGTTTTTTGCATGCGGCCGCATTGCAGCGACTTGATAATCGTCAGGCTGCGGTATTTTCCGCAAGGCTGCGCGCAACAATTTCGGCGAGAAATCCCCGTGGCTGGATAAAGGTGTCAACCGCCAAGCGGGTCAGCACGCTGGCCCGATCGGCGATATGCCGCCTGTCTGCGATCAATTGACGGACAAGATCCGGAAACGAACGATCCAGCGGCTCATCGATGAGGAAACCGCACGCGTGCTGTGCGAGCCACGTGGCAGTTTCGGTGCCTGAAGGCGCAATCGACGGCGTGCAGTAGTATCCGCCTTCATAGATGCGGTTCGGCAGCAGCCAGACGGAATTGTAACCTGCCTCCATGAAGTCGCCGGCCCAGACGACATCCAGGTTATCGTAGATGCTGGCCAGATCTTCCGGCGACCGGTAGCGGCCGAAGAAGGTCATGTTGGGCCGCGCGTCGATCAAAGGCTCGAAGACTGGAATTTCCGTCCGTGACGGCACGCCGTGCAGACGCACTTCAAGTTGATCCGGAAATTGATCCGCCAACTGACAAAGGAGACCAAAGGAACGCTTGCAGCGCAGGTTGCCGACCCAGCCGAGGCGCAAGGGTTTTGCGGCGGTGGCGGCATCGGGCTGCGGAACGCCCGGCCGGCCGCCATACGAGACCCCCGGCGCAAGGCGGTTCTCGACAAGGAAGGCGCGGTAATCTCCGGCATAATGCTTCTCGAAGTGATGGCGGATGAAGCCGGGCGAAGACACGACAAGGCCGACTGTGCGCCTAAGCAGGCTGTGCTCGAGCCAGCGCATTGCTTTGCCGATAACGTCCGGCCGTGTCAGCAGACGGTGAACATCGAGGCTCTCATAGATGACCGGCGTATCCAATCCGGCATGGCGCTTCGCAAGGAATGCGCAGGCCAGCATATCTAGATTGCGCGCGTAGATCACATCTGCGGTGGCTAGTTTTCCGCGGTTCGCGGCTGCCAGGCGCGCTCCGACGAAGACCTGCCTGATACGCTGGACGAAGGCGCCATCACGCGTCTCGCCTAGGTCCACATTGTCCCAGTCGAGCGTGCCGGGGTCGCGGCGGCGCATCATGAATCCGGTGACTTCGAGACCGTCGTTCAGGAAGCCGAGAACGCGGCGGCGCACGGCGGCGTCGGCGGCGTCATGACCAAAAAAGGCGATCCGGGTCATCCTGCGCGTCCTGTCTGCCCTGTCATGAAAAAGGCATTGCTCCGTCCACGAAGCAATGCCCGAAATCCACACTGATCCCGCTTAATCTGCGGAGATCCTCTCGACCGGCTCGCTCCGGCCTGTAGCCTTGGTCGGTGGAACCTGAACGGCCACAGTACCTTTGAGGCCTTTCGCGTTCGACTTGGACTTGCTCTTGTCCCCGCCCCAATTGAAGAGCGAGGGCTTCTCGTCCATCTGGTAATACTTGCGGTAGGCCTTGTAGGTCGCGCCGGGGTCGCGGTGGTGACGGCGGCGGTTAAGGTCGACCATGTTCAGGGTCACGCCCAGCACATCGGCCTTGAAGTTGCGCAGCAGCGTCAGCGACTGGCGGCTGGCCGAGCGGGCCGAATGGCGCCAGCGGACAACCAGGATCGTCTTGTCGGCCTTTCCGGCAACCACCCGCGCTTCTGCCATCAGCAGCAGCGGGCCGGTGTCGATCAGGATCAGGTCATACATCGAACGCAGGCGCTTCAGCAGGTCGTCGAAAGCGCGCGTGCCGAACACGTCATGCGGGGTGTGTCCGTTCTGCGAGAGCGGCAGGATGTCGAGCATCGTCTTGCGATCCTTGACGATCGCATCCGAGAGCTGGCCGGCGCCGAAGAGATGTTCGACGAAGCCGATGTCCGGTTTGAGGCCGGCGGTTTCAGTCAGCTGGCGGCGGCGGAAGTCGCCGTCGATGACAAGCGTGCGCGAACCCGACATCGCCGACATGCGGCCCAGAGAGAGCGTCAGGCTGGTCTTGCCTTCATCCGGCAGTGACGAGCAGATCGCAACCGTCTTGGTCTCGCTGTCGAGGTCCGAGAAGGCGATGGCGGCGCGCAGGTAACGGATGCTTTCGGCATAGGCCGAGAGCGGATTCTCGACCAGGTAATCAGCCGGATTAGTCTGCGAAAGGCCAAGGAAGCTGGCGGTGCGGATCAGCGGTACAGAGCCGATCGGATTGGCGCCGAGCTTGCGCTCAACGTCTTCCGTCGAGCTGATCTTCATGTCGAACATCTCGGCCAGCAGCGCGAGACCGCCGCCAATGATGGCGCCGAGCAGGCAGCCGATGATCAGGTTCAGCAGTTTCTTAGGCGAGCTGGGCGAGTCCGGTATGGAGGCGCGTGACAGGATGTTGGCGTCAGCAGTGATCAGCGCATCCTGTTCGCCGGTCTGCTTGGAGCGGGTCAGGAATTCCTCGAGCAGGATGCGGCTGGTGTCGGCGTCGCGCTCGAGCTCACGCAGACGCACGAGCGCCTGGTTGTTGCCGCGCAGCTCATAAGTGGAGCGACCGATTTCGCCCTGGATCGAGCTGATCTGGGCCTGCGCCACTTTCAGTTCGTTCTCGATGTTACCGGCAATGCGGGACACTTCCGCATTGATCTGTCGGTCAATGTCGGCCGCTTCATTCCGGGCACTGATGAGTTCGGGGTGCTGAGGGCCAAGCTTGGTTTCGAGTTCAGACACCCGGCGATTGATGATCGCACGCTGGGACTTTAGGTCGGAGATGACCTGCGACTGGAGAACCTCCGAAATGCCGTCCGCACCGGCGCCGCTTGCCATCTGGCGGCGCACGCTTTCAGCGCGCGCCCGGGCCCGGTCGAGATCGACCTGCAGGGTCGCTTTCTGGGTCGTGAGGTAAGCGATCTGTTGCTCGGTCAGCGTCGCGCCCTGGGCAGCAAGCAGGCCGGATTCGGCGCGGTAGCTTTCGACGCGGCGTTCTTTTTCTTCGACTTCCTCGCGTAGTCCCGAGACGCGCTCTGACAGCCACTCGGTGGCCTTGCGGGTCGCTTCGAATTTCTCTTCGAGCTGCTGGACGCGGTACTGTTCGGCAATTTCGTCGGCGAGGCGTGCCGCGGTTTCCGGGGACTCGCTAATGGCGGTCACCGTGATCAGATATGTCGTGCCAACGCGGCTTACGGAAACCTTGTCGCTGAGGATCCCGACGGCCGTTTCGAGAAGCGCAGCGTCCTTTTGCTCTTTGGTCATACCCGCGAAAGGATCTGCCGGCGCTTTTGCGCCGGTGACGGCTCGGACAACACCCTGGACCGGCGAAAGCAAGCCCTTCTTGGGCGGCAGAAGCGACGGATTGAACTCGGGGTCTTCAACAAGTTTCTGCTGAACCGCGACGCGCGTCAGCAGCGACTTCGAGCCAAGCACCAGAACTTCCGTATCGATCACAGCTGTGCTGCCGGCAAGGCCCGAGAAGATCGCCCCAAGGTCTATGACATTCTTCTGGTCGGTGTTGAGCTGTACGACCGTCTCAGCCTTATAGACCGGCGTCTGGGTAAAAGTGATGAAGGCGATGATGCCGAACGTCGTCGTAAACCCGGCCAGGATCATCCAGAACCTCTGGTAGACCACGCCGATAAGAGCCTTCAGGTCAAAGGGGGGCGCGGGCGAGAGATCGCCGCCCGAGGACGCCAAGCTGGCCGGAAGTTCGAACGAGAAGGATTTGGACAAGGCACAGCCTCTGAAATTAAGGACCGGGAGCCGGCGCGATTGCCAGCTCCCGGAAGGCAGGAAAAGTTAAGGAAAGAGTTTAAGGCCGATGCCGAACTGCGTCTGCCCAAAGGATGGATCGCCGAACGCGGCATTGCCCGAGACGTCGCGGTCGCGGTTACGAGCGAAGACTTCCCAATGAAGACGCTTGTTCATCTTATAAGTCGCCACGACGCCAAATTCCAGGTTCTCGTCCTTGCGGCTGATTTCCTCATACTCATAGTTGGTCATACCGGCATAACCCGACAGGATAATGTTGCGGCGCAGTTCGTGATCGATACCTGCTGCAAAGCGCGTTTCAACTGCGCTTGGCGACACGAATTCACCTGTATCCACCACGCGGCGGCCGGCATTGAAGTTGACCGTGGTCAAGCGTGTCGGGAACCATTCCAGCCGGGCATCCGCCGACAACCCTGTGACATCCGCGAAGAAGTCATCATCCTTGTCCTCGTTCAGGTAGCCGACAGCGATGTCGCCGCGCACAAGCGCGGTGAGTTCGAAGTCGACACCGCCGGAGATGGTGTAGCCGCTGGAATCGCGCGACCGCGCAAGGCCACCCAGGACCTGCGTCGTATCATATTCGCTCTGACCAAAGGTACCCTGTCCGAATACGGCGAGGTTTGGCGAAACGGCATAGGACAGGCGCGAGCGACCCTGCGTGACCTTGCGGTCACGGTAGTCCTGGTCGATGTTGACGCCGGAACCAAGGGCTTCGCTGTCTTCGAAGTTTTCTTCGCTCAGCGACAGGCTGTTGTTCCAGCGAATACGGTCGCTCTGGTAATCTGCGTCAACCTGCGCGCCCGAGCGGGTATACTGGACCGGACGGTCCGCCCCAAACGCGTTGACGAAGTCTGTACGGGGCTCGGCGCGGTCTTCGGCAAATACGGCGCCGCTCAGCGAGAAGGCGCGGGTCACGTCAATCCGTCCACGAAGGCGTCCGGTCAGATCGGTCGTCGATTCATCGCTGATATCGAGATACTGGTTACGGTAGGCGGTCGCGTCGAACCCCACTGCATGTACGCTCCAGTCAGTGGAACCCGAAACATCGACGCCGACACGGGCGACGAGGTCGGATTGCTGATTGCCCGATGTTGCGAAGATGTTGTCGTTCGACGTCAGCCCGGCTTCGCCCATCGAACGAACGACGAATGTGCCAAGGCGGATCGGTTCAGGATCAAATTCGGGCTGAGCGCGTTCGCGCACGGACTCGTACTTGTCGCGGCTAAAGAATTCACTGCCCTGGCCAAGGGCGACCGGCGCAATCAAGGCGCAGGCAGCTACACTCATAAGGCAAGCGCGTTTCAGTTTGGACATTTCACCATTCCCCAGTTTCTCTGCGAGGCCGACATGGCCTGGGTTGTCTTCTCAACCCGTGCAAGTTCAGTACCACCCCGGATTGCCGTAAAACACGGCAAAACCGGGCACATATAGCTTCTTACCTGCAAATGCTCGTGGATTGAATAAAGCCTCGAGAAATATTCGTTAACGAAAAGCCTTATCGGTTACTTTGCAAAGCAGGCTGCTAATAAATCTATACGAAAGAGCGCCATACGGGTTGAGGCGAAATGCGTAGAAAGCGGAGTTTTTATCGTGCCAACACTTAAGCTCGCTCCGGCATCCGTTTCTGATTACCGCCGCCTTGCCGAGCGCCGGCTACCCCGTTTCCTGTTCGATTACCTCGATGGCGGCGCCTATGCAGAAGTCACGCTCGCCCGGAACGTGCGTGATTTCGAGCGCCTTGAGCTTCACCAGCGGATACTTCGGGATGTCTCGGCGCGGTCTACCGCAGCGACCCTTTTCGGGTCAGAGTTAACCCTGCCCCTGGCGCTGTCTCCCGTTGGCTTGTCCGGCATGATGGCGCGGCGCGGGGAAGCGGTTGCGCGCAAGGTCGCGGGCGCCTTCGGCATCCCCTACTGCCTGTCCACGCTGTCGGTCTGCTCGGTGGAGGAAACCGCCGCGGCCGGCGAAGGTCCGCTCTGGTTCCAGCTTTACATGATCCGGGACAGGGGCGCCTGCGCCGATCTCATCGGGCGCGCAAAGGCGGCAGGGGCGTCCGTCCTTGTCCTGACGGTTGACCTGCCGGTGGTCGGCACGCGCTACCGCGACGTGCGCAATACGATGAGCGGGGGCGGCGGCGCCTGGGCGAGGCTGCGCAAAGGCCTGCTGTCCTACGCGCTCCATCCGGCCTGGGTGCTGGATGTGGGCCTCAACGGCCGGCCGCATGTCCTTGGAAACATTGCACCTTATGTGAAGAATGCCTCGACGCCGGCCGACTTTTCGGCCTGGGCGAATGCATCGATCGATCCTTCCATCAGCTGGGCGGACCTCGCCTGGATCCGGTCGCAGTGGGACGGGCCACTGGTGATCAAAGGTATCCTGAGCCCCGACGATGCCGTTGAGGCGGTGAAGCGTGGCGCTGATGGAATCATCGTGTCCAACCATGGCGGACGCCAGCTGGACGGCGTGGCCTCCTCGATCTCGATGCTGCCGCGCATCGCGGACAAGGTGTCCGGCCAGACGAAGCTGCTGGTTGATGGCGGTGTCCGGACAGGCCAGGACATCCTGAAGGCAATGGCCCTCGGCGCTGACGCAGCCATGTTTGGCCGCCCGTGGGTGTATGCGCTGGCCGGCGCTGGTGAGATAGGATTGCTCAATCAGCTCAAGGCATTTCAAGATGAATTTTCAGTGTCGATGGCACTCACAGGGACTTTGGCGGTAGGTGATATTTCTGCCAGCGTGCTTTCTGGACCGTCCCTTGCATTCAAATGAGCCCTGTAAGACCGGTCGCCAATATTGCCGACAGGACGTTTCGAACAGCCCAACCTGCATTGAGCCCTCATGACGGATCACCAGTCCCCGCTGCCGCCTGCCGCATCGATGGCCCAGTCAGGCATCGCTCCGATGGGTCAGCGCGTAGCTAAGGGCGCAATCTGGACGATGGCCGCCAATGCGGCCCGGATCGCTTCCGCCATACTGATCCTCCCGGTGCTGGCCCGGCTCCTTACACCTGAAGACTTCGGCCTTATGCAGATTGCCGCACCATTTCTGTTCTTCCTTATGGTATTCAGCGACTTCGGCATGCAACCTGCGCTGGTTGTCGCGGATGAGCCATCAGACAAACTCTGGTCAACCGCGTTCTGGACCGGACTTGGGGCCGCTTCCTTACTGACTGTAATCCTGATTGTTGCAGCCCCTAGCGTAGCATCCTTTTTCAACGAACCGCGCGCCGAGCTTATCCTCCAGGTCCTCTCGATAACGCTGTTGTTTGGCGGCGCCATGATCGTGCCTGGCGCTTGGCTCCTCCGGGCCATGAGTTTTCGTACGCTATCCATCGTCGAGTTCTCTTCGGTGACTGCCGGCATCGTCGCAGCGCTTACCTGCGCCGTTATGGGCTGGGGTGTCTGGTCGCTGGTGGCACAGCAACTGGTCATGTTCTCAATAAAGGCAGTAATCTACTGCACGATTTCCAGGGCGCCTTTGAAGTTCGAATTCGATTTCGGGGAGCTGATATCCATAATCGGCGTCAGCTGGGGCATGATTAATGTGCGCGTGCTGTGGTTCTTCTCTGCAAACATCGACATGATCATTATCGGCCGCTTCCTCGGCGCGGTGGTCCTTGGTTACTACTCAATCGC
>Ga0315904_10003253_pt1 | contig 24112 bp, 25 predicted proteins | sample LakEriMetagenome_6_FD_203529 | JGI IMG/M metagenome (GOLD analysis project Ga0315904, IMG submission 203529) | Freshwater fungal communities from buoy surface, Lake Erie, Ohio, United States - Buoy 12 MA120 | ecosystem: Environmental > Aquatic > Freshwater > Lake | place: USA: Lake Erie, Ohio... | reverse complement strand
GTCTCGGCCGCGATCGGCACGGTGACGCCCCCGGCGGCCAGGCGCCGCTCCACCCGCTGGGTGAAGTCGCCCTCCACCGATCCGCCGAAGGGGCCTTTGATCTTCAGCCCCAGCCATTCGGGCGGATTGTGGCTGGCGGTGATCACCAGAGCGCCGAGGGCGCCCCGCTCCACCACCGCCCAGCTGGAAGCCGGCGTGGGCGTCGCGGAGGCGGCCAGCAGCGGCTCCAGGCCGGCGCCGCGCACCGCCGCCGCGATCGCCTCCGCCAGCTCCGGTGCCAGAAAGCGCCGGTCGTAGCCCAGCACCACCTCCCTGCTGCGCAGCCCTTCGGGAGCGCTGCTGGCCAGTTCGCGGGCCGAGGCCGCCGCCACCGGCAGCAGCCGCTCCACCGTGATGTCCACCCCGAGGATGCCTCGCCAGCCGTCAGTGCCGAACACAATCGGGGCGGCCTCCAGGGGCAGGGGGGCGGACTCCATGGCGGCGGCAAGCAGCGCAACGACAGGCACTCCGTAGCAGCGGGACGCCATCGCCCGGGCCAACCTGGTGCCGGACCGTGGGCAGGCCACCGGCTCTCCCTAGCGTGGCGCCATGGTTGACCCCAATCCGCCTCCCCTCACCGACCGGCTGCTGCGCAGTTGGCTGCGCTGCCGGCGGCGCGCCTGGCTGGATCGTCACGGGCCCTCGCGACGGCGCCTCTGGTCCGCCCATCGCGGCCTGGCGCTGGAAGACCAGTTGCGTTGTTTCGTTGCCCTGGTGCCGCAGCGGCCGGGTCGTGGCGAAGCGGCGGCAGCCCTGGGTGCCCCGGCGGTCGTGGGTCTGCGCCTGCGCGGGCGGAGCAACGCCGGTCGGCGTCTGGAGGCCCAGCCAAACCTGCTGCAGCGGGTGACCAGCGGCAGCGCCTGGGGAAGCCACGCCTACCGGCCGGTGCTAGCCCGCCAGGGTCGCAACACCACCCGCGAGCATCGCCTGCTCCTGGCCCTTTGGGGCCGTTTGCTGGCCGAACGCCAACGGGCCGCCGTGCCCCACGGCCTGGTGCTGGCCATGGGGGAGCGTGGCCTGGTGCAAGAGCGGTTGGCCCTCAGCCCCAACCTCCAGGCCCAGCTGGACGGAGCCCTGGAGAAGCTGGCTGAGGAGCTGGAGCTCCCCACCCCGCCGCCGCTGCTGAACGACCGCCGCAAATGCACGCTTTGCGGCTGGCGCGGCTTGTGCGACGCCGAAGCCCAGGCCGAAGGGCACCTCAGCGAGGTGAACGGCATTGGGGGCAAACGCCGCGATCTGCTGCTGGAACTGGGCATCACCAGCCTCCAGGAGCTGGCCGGAAGCGACCCCGACAGCTTGGCGGAACGGCTGGCGCTGCACGGCGAGCAGCATCGCGAGGTGGCGCCCCAGCTGGTGGCCCAGGCCAGGGTTCAGGCCGGCGGCCAGCCCCTGCGGCTGGTGCCGAGTCCGGCCCTGCCGGAGCTGGAGCTGGCCAGCGGCGCCTTGATCTACGACATCGAGTCGGATCCCGATGCCCGGGATGATTTCCTGCATGGGCTACTGCGCCTCGGGCACGCCGGCCGCGGCCCCTGGCCTGAACCCCGCCAACGCGACTACCAGCCCCTGCTGGCGTTGCGGGAGCACGGCGAGGCCCGGCTGTGGCAGCGGCTGCGGCGCCTGCTGGCCCGCTATCCCGATTGGCCTGTATTGCATTACGGCGAAACCGAATCCCTGGGCCTGCTGCGCCTGGCGGAACGGCAGGGGGCCAGCGGCGCTGAACGGGCGGCGTTGCGCAGCCGACTGATCGATGTGCATCAACGCCTGCGGCGCCACTGGCTGCTGCCGGTGAGCAGCTATGGCCTCAAGGCGGTGGCGGCCTGGCTGGGCTTCCGCTGGAGCCAACCTGGCGTGGACGGAGCCCGTTGTCTGCTCTGGTGGCGGCAATGGCGCCAGGAGCATCAGCGTCGTGACCGCCGCGCTGTCAGCGCCCTGCGGCTGGGTCGGATCTTGGAGTACAACCGGGATGACTGCCGCGCAACCTGGGCCGTGGCCCAGTGGCTGCTGGAGCAGGACCAGCCGATGCCAGGGGAGTAGCCCTCAACGCCCGGAACACGCCACGCCCGCGCGGCCCCGGACGTCCCTGACGGCGGCACCGCGGCCAGGATCCCGCCTCGGTGATCTCGGCCGCTCGGCGAGCGGCGGGCTGCTGGAGCCCGCGTGATGTCAGGGCCTGGTGGGCTGACAGCCCCGTGGAGGGCCGCTGGGGCATAACAGCTTGCGCAGGGCTCTGCCAAGTGGCTCTGCCAAGTGGGTCAGCAAGTGGGATTGCCTTGGTTGCCCACGCCGTTCTCCTAGGCTCGCGCCGCCCTGTGAAGGCTCGATGAAGCTGTTGGTGGTCGGCGGAACCGGAACTCTGGGCCGCCAGATCGCGCGTCGCGCCCTCGATTCCGGCCACAGCGTGCGCTGCATGGTACGTGCCCCCCGCAAGGCGGCCTTCCTTCAGGAATGGGGATGTGAACTCACCCGCGGCGACCTTCTGGAACCCGACAGCCTGGCCTATGCCCTGGAGGAGCAGGAGGCGGTGATCGATGCCGCCACCGCCCGGGCCGGCGACCGACACAGCGCCTGGGAGATCGATTGGCAGGGGAAGCAGAACCTGTTTGCCGCCTGTGGCCGGGCCAACGTTCGCCGTTTGGTGTTTCTCTCCCTGCTGAACGCGGAGCGTTATCCGAATGTGCCGCTGATGGAGATCAAGCACTGCACTGAGGCCTGGCTGCAGGCTTCCGAGCTCGAGTGGACCGTTTTGCGCTGCGCCGGGTTCATGCAGGGGCTGATCAGTCAGTTCGCCATTCCAGTGTTGGAAAGTCAAACGGTCTGGGTGAGCGGCTCCCCCACACCCATCGCCTACATGAACACCCAGGATGTGGCTCGCTTCGCCGTGGCCGCCCTCGATCATCCGGCCACGAGCCGCGCGGCCTTTCCCGTGGTCGGACCACGGGCCTGGACCACCAGCGAGGTCACCCAGCTCTGCGAGCGTTACTCCGGCCGTGAGGCCCGCGTGGTGCGCATCCCTCCGGCGTTGATCCGCTTGATGCAGGGTTTCGCCGACTTCTTCGAATCGGGTCGCAACGCGGCTGATCGCCTCGCCTTTGCCGAGATCATCAGCGCCGGGACCGCCTTCGACGCGCCGATGCAGGACAGCTACGCCGCCTTCGGCCTGGATCCCGAGCAGACCACCAAGCTGGAGGACTACTTCCAGGAGTATTACGACACCATTCTCAAGCGACTGCGGGAGATGGAGGCCGATCTCGACAAGGACGCCAAGAAGAAATTGCCGTTCTGAGCAGCCGCCGGCCGCGCCACCACAGGCTCAACCCTGCTGGCGGAGCCAGATCCAGTCACGCCAGTCCGTCTCCGAGCGGTGGGCCAGCGAGCTCCTCGGGCTCTGCCAGCACCCTGAAGCCCATCCCGCAAGCTGACGCCCCCATGGCCATGAGCACGCTGACGCCGCGCAACCTGAGAGCGTGATGGGCCGGGAGCACCCCTGGCCTTAGCGCTGGCCCCGGCCCTGGCCTGATTCAGCTGTACTATTTTATGCGCCTCTCTCACAGACCTGCTTTCGATGGCGATCGCCCAGATCAAAAATCTGCAACGCCGCCTGGCCAACCTGGAGCAGGAGGCCAGCGATGAGCTCACCAGGGTCTGCGGCCATGGGCTTTGGCAAACCTTGGGTTTTGACGCGCTCGACAGCCTGGAGGATCCCGAACGGCGCGCCAGGGCCAACTACTACTACGGCCAGCTGCAAACGGTGCGGGAGCTCCAGGACGCCCTGACCTGAGCACGGCCGTCGCCCTTGCGGCCCATGCGGCGGCTGCCACGACCTGCCACCACGCTGCCAAGCCACGGCCCCCGCGACAGCCTCCGCCACCGCCCGCTCGCCGCGGTGGGCTCCTCGTTGCCCAGCCGGTGACGTTCAGCCACCGGGCCCAGGAGCCATGGGTGGCGTGCCCTCCTCCCCCAGAGCCGCTCCGACCCCTCGCGGGGAAGGATTGCGCGGCCCCAGCGGACCGGCAGGCGCCGAGGCTCGCGGCAGCCTCAGCCAGAGAACAGGTCTGGGAACCAGTCAGGGGAGAGCCGCACGGGGATGCCGGTTCGGCCTGGAACGTCAAGCTCCGGAGCGCAATTCGCCAGGGTGGCGTCAGCGGCTGCGCGTCAGCGTCGCGCCACAGCCCTCTGACCTCCAGCTCGGCTGCTCGGGCCGCCGCGGGCGGGGTCATGGCGGGGAATCAGGACCGCGCTCCGCGCCTGGAGCGCGGTCCACCCCCGCCTGGCCGCGGCCTGCTCTCCAGCGGCCCGGGATCGGTCGCCCAGCCGCCGGCCGCGCGGTCTGAGCCGGCTGGCGGCCGGTCGCCGGCAATGCGGTCGGGGCGGGCCTCTCGCAATCCAGCCTGGAACGGACGGCGCAGCAATGCCTCCAGACGGGCCGCCTCGGCCCTGGTCACCGGGCGCCACTGGCCGGGAGCTAGCCCGCGCAGATCGAGAGGCGGGCCTCCATCCATGAGATCGATCGCCACCCGCAGCAGGCGCAAGGTCGGCAGTCCCACCGCGGCCGTCATCCGGCGTACCTGCCGGTTGCGCCCCTCGCGCAACTCCAGCTCCAGCCAGCTGGTGGGAATGGAAAGTCGCCGGCGGATCGGCGGATCCCGCTCGGGCCAACCCGGATCGTCGATGCTTCGCACCCGGGCAGGCCTGGTGCGACGTCCCTGCACCAGCACCCCAGACCCCAGCGGCTTCAACCGATCGGCATCCGCCACACCTTCCACCTGCACCTGATAGCGACGCCAGTGACCGTGCCGCGGATCCAAGAGGCGCTGCTGCAGCACCCCGTTGTCGGTCAACAGCAGCAATCCTTCGCTGTCGGCGTCCAGCCGGCCCACCGGATACACCCCTGGGCAGTTCACGAACCCAGCCAGGCTGGCCCAGGAGCTGCCGGGCTCGGCCGTGAACTGGCTCAGCACCCCGTAGGGCTTGTGCAGCAGCAGGGTGGTCAGGAGAGGGCGGCGAAGAAGGCGGGCAGGGGCTGGTGCGGGCCGCTTCCGGCCCGCGATGCCGACGACTAGTGTGGAATGCCGTTAAGGAACAACCGCCACGCCCGCATGATCGAAACGTCCGGGGTCATCGAGAAGGAACAGGGAAATGGCTTTTACCTGGTGACCCTGGAGCAGCCCGCGGGTCACCAGTGCCTCTGCCGCGCCGCCGGCAAACTCACCAAGTTCCGCATCAAGCTGCTCGCGGGCGACAAGGTGCTGGTTGAGATCAGCCCTTACGACCTCACCCGGGGCCGCATCACCTATCGCGAGCGCAATGTCGGAAGCGGGGCACCCCGACCGGCGGGCAATCGTCCTGGCGGTCCGCGGCGTCGCTGAGCGGGCCAGGCAGTCGGCGGCCCAAGGTCCTGGCAGGGCGACAGGCCACATGTTGTCGCCTACGGCACCTCGACCGAGCCAGCCAACCCTGACCTGACCGGAAGGGCTCGCAACCAACCTGACGGCGTGGGCGAATCGGTGTGGATCACCTGGGCGTCGGATCCCATCAGGAATCGCCCGCAGAGCCTGCATACCGCGCAAGGCCTTCACGCTTCAGGCCGGAACGGCCAGCAGGTTGTCGATCGCCTGGCGAAACTCGCTGCGCTGGCGCACGCCACGCCACTGCTGGCGCAGCTCCCGACCCAGGAACAGCTGCACCGTCGGGGTGCCAGTGACGCCGGCCTGCTGAGCGATGTCGGGTTCCGCGTCGATGTCGATCTCCACGCCCTGGGCCTGACCGGCCAGCTCCTCCAGCACCCGTTTGAGCTGGGGCTTGAGCACGTGGCAGGGGCCGCAGCTGGGTGAGGTGTAAACCACCAGCAACGGCCGGGGGCTGTCGTAGTACAGCTTGCGCAGGGCAAAGCTGCCCTTCTGCCACAAGGCAGCGGGATCGAAGTTGGTAGCATCGCTCACGGCGGTGCGCTGGGGCTCACCCACCTGTTTGGGTTCGGCGGGTTCGCGGCTGACGCGCACCGCCAGCTCGTGATGGCTGAGCCAGCGCTCGGCCGCGAGCGCCGCCTGGCAACCGCTGCCTGCGGCGGTGACGCCCTGCCGCCACTCAGCGTCGGCCACATCGCCGGCGGCGAACACACCATCAAGGGCCGTTTCTGGCCGGCCCGGCCGCGTCAGCACATAACCGCGGGCATCCAGCTCCAGCTGCCCCCGCACCAGATGGGTATTGGGAGTGTGACCGATGGCATAGAAGAGGCCCTTCACCGCCAGGCGCTCCTGGGTGCCGTCGGGGGCTTGCAGCAGGATCGCTTCGAGCCAGTCGCCGCCGGAGGCCTCCACCACTCGCCGATCCCAATGGATCGTGACAGCCGGGTTGGTGCGCACCCGATCCGCCATCGCCGCACTAGCACGCAGTTCGGGGGAGCGAACGATCAGGTGCACCTGGCTGCCGTACTTGGTGAGGTACATCGCTTCCTCGCAGGCGGAATCACCACCGCCCACCACCGCCAGCTGGGCCTCGCGGAATTGAGGGGTGGCGCCATCGCAGATGGCGCAGGCACTGATGCCCCGGCTCCAGTAGCGCTCCTCCCCCGGCAGTTCCAGGCGGTTGGCGCGGGCGCCGGTGGCCAGGATCAGGGACTGGGTTTCGATCAGCTGGTCACCAACGCGGATGCGAAAGGGGCGCTGGGAGAGGTCGATGGCATCGGCATCAGCCTCCAGCAGCCTGGTGCCCCAGCGCTCGGCCTGGGCACGGCAGCGGTCCATCAGCTCTGGACCAAGAATGCCGTCCGGGAAGCCCGGGAAATTTTCCACGTGGGTGGTGGTCATCAGCTGACCACCCGGAATGCCACCATCCTGGAAGCCCGTGATCAGCAGCGGGTCGAGGTTGGCCCGGGCGGCGTAGATGGCAGCGGTGTATCCAGCCGGCCCGGAGCCAACGATCACAAGATTTTCCACGGCCATGCTGCTTAGGCGGAATGACTACCACTTAAGCGTAGGCAACCAAATCGCTCGTTGACGGCCGCAACGGCTTGCCGAGTACCGGACAAGAAATGTGAAGAGTGACGAGCCCGGGAGGGGAGGGAGGGGGAAATCTAAAGACTTGCTTTAGGATTCGAGCAGTTCATCCCCCTCTCGCTGCCGGTCGAGGTCGGCCAGTTTTGGCACCATCAGCACGCTGGCTCGAAGCCGATCCGGGTGATCCTCCAGGCAAACCAGCCACTCCCGGAACTCCTCGTTTAGGGCGAAGCTGTCTTCAAACAGCTCGCGGCTGTCCAAGCAAGCCCGACGAGCAAGAGCCCAGCACACGGCCACGGTCAGGCGACGATGCACGACAGGGTCAAGAGAGTCGTCCATGGGCTCGTCCGGGGCGGGCGTGGCCATGATCATCCCTCAAGTGCGGATAAGTTGGCCGGGGAACCCACCCATCAGGGGTATCGGTTGACACAACGTCGTATTTCGGTTCTGCCAACTGGGCCTCGCTCAAACCGGCCTGCCCCAGGAGGCAGTTGCCCACAGGGCTGGAAGGGCAGGTGAGGGGTAGTACCTGCCCGAACAGCTGGCCACCGCCAGGGCGGCGCCCCTAGATCGCGGAGGATTTGCAGAGAATCTGCCGCAGATTGTTTAGGCGCCACGGGCCAAAAAGTTTGGCAGCTCGGGGCCGCTCAGGCGCAGCCAGGCTCCTGCCCCGTCGGCCAGCGCCTGCAATGGCACGCCTGCCGGGGCCATGCCGCCACCACCGGCGACACCGCCCGCCTCGGGGGGCCTCGCTCGGATCACGTAGGGCTCACTCAAGGACCAGCTGCGGGCATGGCTGATCAGCAGCGGATCGGCTGGCGCAAACACATAGGAGGCCTGGCGGGGCACCGGTTCCCGCCGTGAGCGATCGCTATCCATCCGCACGGCCCTGGTGATCGCCTGCACAAAGCGGCTGCGGGTCACCACCGTCGTCAGGTACGCCACCACCCGCAGCCGTGGCGCATCAAAACCCTCGGCGCACATGTCCACGCTCACCAGCCAGTCGCCTTGGCCATCGCGGAATGCCGTCAGCCGCGTCGCCGCTTCCGGATCCTGGGAATGGACGAGGTGAACCCTGTCGCCCTGTTCCAGCAGCAGGTCCGCCAGGCCGCGGGCGTGTTCGATGTCGCGGGCGATCACCAGCCCCCCCGCCTCGGGGTGGTCGGCCCTCACCCGCTCCAGGCGCCGGCGGGCCTGCAGCATCAGCCGCATGGCAATGCCACCCCCGTCTCCCAGCCGGATGGCTCGTCGCAGGTTGCGGGCGCGCCAGCTCTCGCGCACCTCCACGGACAGGGGCGAGGTCTCCAGGTCGGTCGCCTGAGAGGTAGTGGCGCGACCATGCTCCACCCAGCCGTCCTGAAAGCGGAACTCCAGCGGCCGCACATCTCCGGCCAGGATCAGCTGCCGGGGCTCAACGCACAGGTCCGGCACTATCCGCTCCACCGGCTGGCCCGCTTCGAGGCAGCGGAGGCGCCGGGCAGCGCAGAAAGCCAGGTTGTCCGCCCGGAAGGGCGTGCCGGAAAGCCCAAGGCGCAACTGGGCTCGGCCGGCGACGGTGGTGAAAGCATGTCCCCAGGCGGCGGCCTCAGGCTCCTCCGGATCGACACCGAGGTGATGCACCTCATCGGCGATCGCGAGCCAGCGGGTCTGGCGGCGAACCCGCAGCGGATCCGTGGCGACGATTGGGGGCTGCAACAGATCCAGCAGCCGTTGGCGATGGCGGCTGGCCGCTTGATAACTGATCAGCAGCCCGTCCTGGCCGGCCTCCAGCCCCCCTTCGTGCCACTCGCCGAGCACCAGGCCGAGCCGGGCCGCGGCCTGGCGCCATTGGCCGGCGATCGAGCTGCGGTGGCAGAACACCACAAAGCGATCCAGCCGCTGCTCCCGCTGCAGCTGGTCGAAGGCCAGCAGGGCTGCCAGGGTCTTGCCCGCCCCAGGACCGGCATGGACGAGCACATCCTGGCCAGCCGGGCCGGCGGTCTCCAGCCGGGCCCGCAACAACTGAATCAGCCGGCTCTGCCAGGCGCGTGGTTGAAGTTCGGGCCGAGGCCGCGGGCATCGTCCGGCACCGCTCTGCACCAACTGGAAGGAGGGGGGAGGCATGGCGAGTCGTGGCCTGGACAACGATGAGTAACTCTTCCTATTTCCAGCCATGGCAGCGTCTCTAGCTTCCGACCAACAGCGCCGCAGTGGCCATCATGGCGACCCCCTGCAATCCCCCCCAGGATTTACGCCAGCATCTGGAGCATTGCTGGCAACGGGAGTGCGACATCGACCCGATGATCATGCGGCTGCGCCTGCTCCGCCATCAACGGCTGGTGCTGCTGGCCCGCAGCCTGGAGCAGGAGCTGCTGCCGCTTTTCTAAGGCGGGCGTGGTGCGGCCCACCCGCCCGCCATCCGCCTGAAAGCCCACTGGCGGCAGATCCCAGCGGGGTCCTTGCTGCTTGTCGCCACAACCAAGGGCGCACCCGACAGCCATGGGCCCACCCCACAGCCATGGGCGCACCCCACAGCCCACGGCACAAGCCGGGGCCAGGCTCGCTGACTCAGCCGACCGCTTCGGCGTGGTTGACCAGCAAGTGTTCCACCTCCAACAGATCTTCGGCGGCGCTACGACGCGCCCGCTCAAAATCGCCCTGGGCATCGGGGAGCATGCGCTCCGCCATGCGATCGAGGAGCTCCTCCCGCCGCTCGCTCAGCACGGCCAGCAACTCCTCCTCGATGAGATAGCGCACGCCGAGGCCTCGCAGAGCATCGTGGCTGGCCTCCGCCATGGTGCCCTGCACCAGCTCCTTGACGAACAACCGCTGCACCTCAGTGCTGCGCAGGAAGCTCTCCATCGCGTTGATGGTGCCGTCCACCACGGTGCGCTCCACCTCGGCGGGTTCTTCAGCCAGCTTGAACTCCCAGTCGAGATGGCGACGCTGCCAGCCGTGCTGATGCAGGTGCGGCATCACGGTCTGACAGAAGCTGTCGACCGAGATTTCATACACCCGTTCTGCCAGCCGCTCACACCAGCCCGTGCCATGGGCATCGAGGTTGCGGCGCACATCCTCGCGGTCCACGGCATGACCGCCGTGGTGGGCATGGCAGATGCCATCAGGACAATCCAGTGCCGAGAGAGGCATCGGTGTAGGGAACGGGACAACCCCCCCAAACTGGCCAACCCCAAGGGCAACTACCACGTCCTTCAAAAATCTTCGCAACCACCCGGACCGCCCGCCTTGCCGTTCTCGCTGATCTCTGCCGCGATTCCTGTCCGGGGTCTGCGCTGCCGCGCGAGGTTCCCGGTGGGAGTGTCCGCACATTGGCCCGCCGCCGTCTTGCCGGCCGTTCCAGCCGCTTTAGACCGAAAGTTGATGTTCCAGAGGCAGGGATTTTGGTTCAACTGCTCGTACCGCGGGAGTTGACCCCGGGTGAGCGGCGGGTGGCGGCTACGCCGGAGACAGCCCGCCGCCTGGGCTCGCGCGGCGTTGCGTTACTGATCGAGGCCGGCGCCGGTCTGGCCTCTGGTTTCGCCGATGAGGACTACCGCGCCGCCGGGGCCGAGGTGCTCGATCCCAACGCCCTCCCCTGGGGGAGCGTGGACGGGGTGCTGTGCGTGAACCCTCCGCCCTTGGCCCTGCTGGGCCAGTTGCGCGAAGCGGCCCTGCTGATGGGATTGCTGGCCCCCTATGGCGCCCGTGAGCTGGCGGAGGTGCTGCGGGAGCGTCGCACCTCGGCGATCGCCATGGAACTGCTGCCCCGCATCAGCCGGGCCCAATCCATGGATGTGCTCTCCTCCCAGGCCAACATCGCTGGCTACAAGGCGGTGCTGCTGGCCGCCGCGGCCCTGGATCGCTACCTGCCGATGTTGATGACCGCCGCCGGCACGATCCAGCCGGCCCGGGTGCTGATCCTCGGCGCTGGCGTGGCCGGTTTGCAGGCCCTCGCCACGGCCCGCCGCCTGGGGGCCGTGGTCTATGTGTCCGACGTGCGCCCGGCGGTGCGGGAGCAGGTGGAATCCTTGGGCGGGCGGTTTGTTGATCCACCAAGCCTCGAAGAGGCGCCCGGCGAGAAAGGCGGCTACGCCTCCCAGGCCAGCGAGGCGTTCCTGGCCGCCCAGCGCCAGCAGCTGGCGGACCAGCTCGCGCTGGCCGACATCGTCATTTGCACCGCCCAGGTGCCAGGGCGGCCGGCACCGCGGCTGATCAGCGAGGCCATGCTCGATGGCATGCGTCCCGGCTCCGTGGTGGTCGACCTGGCCGTGGCCCAAGGCGGCAACTGCCACGGCACCGTGCCAGGCCAGACGGTGGAGCGCAACGGCGTGCGGCTGATCGGCGCCAGCGACCTGCCCAGCTCCGTGCCCAACCACGCCAGCGCCCTCTACGCCCGAAACCTCGCCGCCTTGATCGAACACCTGATCAGCGCCGAGGAACCCCGGAGCTTCGGGATCGATCCGCAGGATCCGATCCTGGAGGGCTGTCTGTTCAGCCACGCCGGCAACTGCCTGCGCCGCGACGTGCTCGGTGATCCGGCGGAGCCGCCAACCGCCGCCGCCCCCAGCCCCAACCCGGCCCCATCTGAACCCGCTCTCGCCGCAAGACCCCGATGAACACCCTGTCCCAGTCGCTCTGGGTGCTGCTGCTTGGCAGCCTCCTGGGCCTGGAGCTGATCGGCAAAGTGCCGCCCACGCTCCACACGCCACTGATGTCCGGCGCCAACGCCATCAGCGGCATCACCGTGCTGGCTTCGCTGACGCTGCTGCAACAAGCCCAGGGGAACACCACGTTGCTGGCGATCGGCGCTCTGTCGCTCGGCTTCGCGCTTTACAACGTGATCGGTGGCTTCCTGGTCACCGACCGCATGCTCGCCATGTTCCGCCGCAAGGGAGGTCGCTGATGGAAAGCCTGTTCGCCGGCGGTCTAGCGACCGCCCACCTGGGCGAGGCCCTCGATCTACTGGCCGTGCTGCTGCTCTCCCTCGGCCTCAAGGGCCTATCGCGGGTGAGCTCCGCCCGCGCCGCCAATGCCCTCGCGGCCCTGGCCATGGGCCTGGCCGTGGTGGGCTTGCTGGTTCAGCTGCACCCCCCCGCCAGCGTCTGGCTGTGGATCGCTGTGGGCAGCAGCCTCGGGGGCCTCGCCGGGGTCATCACCGCCCAGCGTGTGCCGATGACCGCCATGCCCGAAACCGTGGCCCTGTTCAATGGCTGCGGCGGCATGGCCTCGCTGCTGGTGGCGGTGGGTGTGGCGCTGTACGGCGCCGCGGACGCAAGTCTGGTGGATCTGATCTCGATCGCGATTTCTGTGGTGGTGGGCGCCATCACCTTCAGCGGCTCCCTGGTGGCCATGGCCAAACTCCAGGGCTGGCTGGATACCCCCGCCTGGACCCAGAGCTCCTTGCGCCATGGCGTCAACATCGCCTTGGCGTTGGTGACCCTGGCCGCGGCCGTGCTGCTGCCCGGCCATCCCGGCGGCCTGCCTCTGCTGGTCCTGGTGGTCGCTTCCAGCTTGCTAGGCATCGGCGTCACCCTGTCGATCGGCGGGGCCGACATGCCGGTGGTGATCTCACTGCTCAACTCCTATTCCGGCGTGGCCGCCGCCGCCGCCGGCTTCGTGGTGGGCAGCCAGCTGTTGATCGTGGCGGGAGCCATGGTGGGCGCCGCTGGACTGATCCTCACCCAGGTGATGTGCACGGCGATGAACCGCTCACTGGTGTCGGTGCTGTTTGGCGGGGCCCTGGGGGCGAGCGTTGGCGGTGGCGGTCGGGAGGCCGGCTACACCCGCATCACCAGCTGCAGCCCTGAGGAATGCGCCTTGGCCCTGGAGCAAGCCGAACGGGTGGTGTTCGTGCCGGGCTATGGCCTGGCGGTGGCCCAGGCCCAGCACGCCCTGCGCGAGCTGTCCAAGCTGCTGGAGGCCCACGGCGTCAAGGTGGCTTACGCGATTCATCCGGTGGCCGGCCGCATGCCCGGTCACATGAACGTGCTGCTGGCTGAAGCGGATGTGCCCTATGAGCAGCTCTTGGAGATGGACACGATCAATCCCGAGTTTCCCCAAACCGATGTGGTGATCGTGCTGGGTGCCAACGATGTGGTGAATCCCGACGCCAAAACCGATCCTTCCAGCCCCCTGTTCGGCATGCCCGTGCTGGAGGTGGACCAGGCCCGCCAGGTGTTCGTGGTGAAGCGCAGCCTCGGCGCGGGTTACGCCGGCATCGCCAACGCCTTGTTCGAGCTTCCCCAAACCGCCATGGTGTTTGGCGATGCCAAGGCCGTGATCAACGGCCTGCTGACCGAACTGAGGGGCTTGGGGGTGGGCAAGGCGAAGGCCACGGCCTGAGAAGCGTCTCTCGCCCCTCGCCAAGATCAACTCCAGGGGGGCTGGTCCCATCGCTGGGCTCCCCCCCTCTGGCTCGGGCCTCCCTTGCCTGGGCAGGCCTCGAAGCCGGCTGGGCGAACTGTGGCCCAAACCGCTGCCGCCAGCTCGCTGCAACCTGAACGGAATTTCAGTACGAATCGATGGCTGCTTGAGGCTCAGCCGCAGCCATCCACCGAGAGGCCTTTCGCCCCGGAGCCGAGGCCAGTTGGCCTTGCAGCCCAAGCTCGACCGGCCCCGTCTCCTGGCTCACCGCGCTCCATGGCGGCTGAGCGCCGACGCATTGCAAACTCCGAGGCCTTGCCTGGGGACAGGGCTGGCTGTTGGATGTCAACGGCATCAGGGCCGCTGAACAGGAAGGCCGGAGCCGCCCAAACCGAGATTCCCGTCCGTCCTTTGCGCAGGGCAAGCTCCGAGGGGATCTGGGGGCGCTGCTCGGCCAGCAGGACAACCATCACACAGCTTCGAAGCCGCGGGCGATGGCCCCTCAGGGCGACGTGTCGTCACTGCTTGCGGCAACGGCTTGCAGCAACGGCTTGCGGCAACGGCTTATGCTGCAACGAATCCATGGCAGCCCACGGCGGGGTGTGGCCTGCAGGGAGCACAACGAGTCGCTGGCCCCCGCTGGAAGGACGCTGACGGCGGATGGAGGTGGTCAGCCAGGAAAAAGCATGTCCAAATCCAGCAAAGGCATTTCGAAAGTTAGAAATTCTTCATTTTTGAGGGAGAGGCCCTGCCTAAAGCAAAGTCGCACCCACCAACGGCCAAGACGAGCAATGCGTTGATGGGGCTTAGACGACCTGCGCGCCCTGGCATGCGAATATTTAAAAGATTTTTACAACAAGCCCTTGGCCTGGCCTAAGTTGGCACTTATGATACAAAGATGTGGCGAGGACAGCTTGATGAGCTCAAGATAACCGGCCGGGGAAATTATTCTCGCCACCCTGCCAATATTGAGCTTAATATTACAACCAGCATCAACAACCCGCGACCCAATCTTTTATTTCCAGCCTTGCCATTGCTTATCCACTTGGCGCCTCAGGAATGGCCTTTAGCACAGCTGCTAGCCCCACCTTCTCCAACTGCTGCAAATGGGCCCTGCAGGTCGCCCCAAGCCGAGTATGGAAATTTTAAAGATCTCGAATTAACGACCATTATAGACTGAAACTATGGTCTCGATTTTGGTTTTATGCGAGGGCTTAGCTCATGATGGTGCGGTGGCCACAGTGGCTTGGAAGCAGGCAATCGGCTTGAGTGAATTCCAGCCAGTACATGTTGTTAGCGATGGCTTTACCGACGTTCGCTTGGATGAGGCTGCCAAAAGCAAAGGGTCGCTTACTCTTGAACAAGTAAGGCGACCTCGCTTCAGATCTCTCCACAGATTTGGCCATCTTCCGAGGGAGCTTGTCTGGATTTATATTGTACTGTTTTCTACGCATCGGTTTCTTAAAGCGGTTGCGGCAAGATCTCAGGGCAGAACTGACAGCGCTGTTGCTGTCATCTGTCATAGCCATCCAGTGGCGGCCTTCGTTTCCCGTTGGTTTGGCGATCGCGTACGCATCGTCATGGTCTCCCATGGAGATATTTTTCATCGCCCTGCTGGTACCTACGACCCAGGGATCACCTGGCTCTACCGCCGCACAACCGGCACCGCCCATCTGGATGCATCTCTGAATGTGGCTTTATCGCCAGCGATGCGAGCACGAATACTTGCCCATGGCGCCGACAGCACTCGCATTACTCTGATCCCGAATGGCATCGACCCCCTGGACATCGGTCTAGACAAAAAGCCGCTGACACCCCTTTCGCATTGGCAGGGCAATCCACTCAAGATTTTATATGTAGGTCGCCTTGAAATGGTTAAGGGTGTAGATCTATTAATCAAGGCGGCAGCGCGGCTCAGGGATAGTCATGTTGATTTTGTCGTCGATTTGATTGGCGGATCCTCCCGGGCTTCCAGTTTGATGCTTCAGGAAAGCATCCACGAAAACAACCTCACCGAATTGGTGCGGGTTGTCGGTAGCACGAGCCGCAACGCATTAGCCACCCATTATCTAGGAGCCCATGTTGTGGTGGTCCCCTCCCGTGACGACCCTCTTCCCACCGTGGCGCTTGAGGCCATGGCCTGCGGTAGGCCCGTTTTAGGTACGGATACAGGAGGTCTTCCCTTCCTGATCGAGCATGGACGCACTGGGCTACTTGTGCCGGTGAATGATGAGCAGGGTCTAGCCGAAGCTCTGATTCACCTCAATCAGAGGCGAGAACTACTGGCGGTCATGGGAGAGGCGGGGTTGTCAAGGGTCGCCGACTTCTCCTGGACGTCCAACATAAATTCTCTACAGCAATGCATCGAGAACCTTGTCAACGAATCAGAGGCACAACATGCACACTGAATTCAACCCTTTAGCATATCGCCGCAGAGCTTAGATATGGACTGCTTGACACAGACAAGGATGAGTAGCTGCCAGCAACGGCTTCGTTGCTGGAAAATCAACGCAGCGCATCTGCCTGCACGGCCGAATCGTGCTGCGCAGGCCAGCAACTCTGCCTGATCCGTTTCAGCAACCGGAATCGGGATTCCGCACGGTGCTACTGAAGGCCTCCTTTCAACCTCTAACACCATCGCGACGGCCCTCTGACACCGTCCTTTCGCCAGCGCTGGCCCTGGATCGGCCCGCACCTGCAAACCCTGCGCAACACCGTGCGACCGCTTGGGCTGGGCCCCGACAGCGGCCAGCCCCTGGCGCTGGCCTTACCGGGCGACGAGCACCTGCTGGTGCTGCGTGAGACCCCCAGTGCTGGGCCGCCGCGGGGGCTGGTGGTGCTGGTGCATGGGCTGGGGGGCAGTGCCGGCAGCGGCAGTGTGCGCCGGCTGGCCCGTTGGCTGCGAACGGCGGGGTTCGAGGTCTGGCGCCTCAACCTGCGCGGAGCCGGCGGCGGCAGGCCCCTGGCGGCGGGCACCTATGCGGCCGCCTGCAACCGCGATCTGCTGCCGATGCTGGCCGCGGCGCGCCGCGGCGGGGCGGGTTTGCCCCTGCTGGGGGTGGGGTTGTCGTTGGGGGGAGCGGCTCTGCTCAACGCGGCCCTGGCGGAGCCAGCGGCCCTCGATGCCCTGGTGACGGTAAGCAGCCCCCTCGATCTCAACGCCTGTACCCACCGCATCGACGAGCCCGGCAACCGCCTCTACCAGCGCTGGCTGCTGGGCAACCTGATCCGCCAGACCCTGGCCGATCCCTTCGGCCTGGCGGAGGCGGAACGGCAGCGGCTTACGGGTTCGCGGCGGCCGCGTTCGCTGCGAGCCTTCGATGCGGTGATTACGGCGCCGCGTTGGGGCTACAGCAGCGTGGAGGAGTATTACCACGAGGCCTCGGCGCTGCGGCCCCTGCTGGCCACCAGGACGCGGCTGCCCCTGCTGCTGATCCAGGCCCAGGACGATCCCTGGGTACCGGCGACGGCGGCCCAGGCGTTGGGTAGGGCGGCGCTTCCCAATGTGGAGCTGCTGCTGCCCCGATACGGAGGTCACAACGGGTTTCATGGCTTAGGCGATTCGGCCCTGGCCAGCTGGGCGGATCGCCAGGTGGCGGCCTGGCTGGAGCGTCAGGTGGAGCCGGCCGGCAGGGTGTAGCGCCTCAGGATCCAGGGCTCGATCGGGACGCCGCCAATCACGTGGCGCCGCAAGATTGGCTCGATTCGCTCGGGGGTGACCCCGCCATAGACAACGCCCTCGGGCCAGATCAGCAGCACCGGCCCCTCGCCGCAGATGCGCAGGCAGTCGGCCTTGTTGCGCAGCACGATTCCCTCGGGCCGTTGCGGATCTTCCAGGCCCAGCTCGCGCACCAGCCGCTTGAGGCAGTCCCAGCTGGCGGCCCCCAGGGCCGGATCGGGGCAGCACAGGGCCTTACTGGGGGTGGCGCAAAGCAGCAGCTGATGGCTGATCAGGATGGGCTGGGTTGGCATCGCTGGCTGGGCAAGGGGTGCAGGCTGGGCTCAGGCGGGCAGCGCCGCCGGAGTCTTGGCGCTGAGCCGGGCGGCAGCCTCCCGCACCGCCTGGCGGGCCCAGGCGTCCACGGCCAACACATCGGACAGGGAGGGATGGGCCGTGAGGTCAGCCTTGTGGCGCTCGCACACCGCGTCGATCAGCCGGGGAATCTCCAAGAAATGCACCCGCTCAGCGAGGAAGAGGGCTACGGCCTGCTCGTTGGCGGCGTTCATCACCGCCGGCATCGTGCCGCCGGCGCGGCCCGCCGCATAGGCCAGCTCCATGCAGGGATAACGGGCCGGGTCGGGCTGGCGGAAGCTGAGCGTGCCCAACTGGGTGAGATCCAAGCGCCGCCAGGGCGTTTCCAGCCGCTGGGGCCAGCTGAGGCAGTAGAGGATCGGCAGTTTCATGTCGGGCCAGCCGAGCTGGGCCAGCACCGAGGAATCGGCCAGCTCCACCATCGAATGGATGATCGATTGGGGGTGGATGACAATCTCAATGTGGTCGTAGTCGAGCCCGAACAGGTAGTGGGCTTCAATCACCTCCAGGCCCTTATTCATCAGCGAGGCCGAATCCACGGTGATCTTGCGGCCCATCGTCCAGTTGGGATGGCTGGTGGCATCGGCCACGGTGGCCTTGACCAGATCGGCCGGATCCCAATCGCGGAAGGCTCCGCCGGAGGCGGTGAGCTGGATGCGGCGCAGGCCGGGGGTGGGGCGGCCGGTGGAGAGGCGGGCGCTCTCGGGCCAGGGGGTGCCTTGCAGGCACTGGAAGATCGCCGAGTGCTCCGAATCGGCCGGGAACAGGCGCGAGCCACTGCGCTCCAGCTCCGGCAACACCACCGGACCAGCCGCGATCAGCGTTTCCTTGTTGGCCAGGGCAATGTCCTTGCCGGCCCGGATCGCGGCCAGGGTGGGCAGAAGGCCGGCGCAGCCAACGATGCCGGTCACCACCAGCTCGGCGCTGGCCCAGGCGGCGGCAGCGCAGAGGCCATCATTGCCCCCGAGCAGCTCCGGCAGCCGCGCCGGCCGCGCCGCGGGCTCCAGGGCCCGCAGGCGTTCGCGCAGGGCCGGCACCTGGTCCGCGTCCGCCAGGGCCACCGCCTCAGGGGCGTGGCGGCAGATCTGCTCCACCAGCAGGTCGAGGTTGTTGGCGGCCGTCAGGGCCACCACCCGGAAGCGATCGGGAAACTCCTCGGCCAACTCCAGGGTCTGGGTGCCGATCGAGCCGGTGGAACCGAGCACAGAGAGGGCTTTCACGGTGCCGCGGCGTTAGGGGCGCCAGTCTCCCATCCCTATGGCGCGGCCCCGGCCTGTGCCCAAGGGTCGCAAGCTGAAGCGGCCCCGCCGCGCCGCGGCGGCAGCCACAGCAGTGGCGTCTGCGGTGGCAGTGGCGTCTGCGGTGGCAGTGGCGGGCGGGCGGCCGCGGGGGCGGCCGGGGCGGGCCGGCTGGGGCGGGCCGGGTGCCGCCGGTCACCTCGGCAGCAGCAGGCGGGGTCTGCCACAGCGAGGTCCCCGGGGGACTCTCCCCCGGAAGCCGTTCCCGCGAGGGCCGTCCAGCACGCCCCCGCACGAAAGCGTCGGTTTAACTAGGCCCAGTGGCGAGGGCTGGCTTGGCGACGCTTCCATTGTTTTTGCGGCGCTGGAACTTCATCGAGCGCGCCCGGCTGGAGCGCCAGCTCTGGGACGCGTTCGAGCGGGGCGAACCGATCGAGCAGCTGGTGGAGGCCTGCGAGCCTGGCTTTCAGAAAGAGGTCTGGGCCACCACCGCGGTACGCATCCGCCGCATTGAGCACGTGATGGCCAACCGCAAGCCGCCAGGGGGCTGACCCGGTGTCCGAGGAGCCTGTCGCGCAGCCATCCGCAGACCAGATCTGCCCTGCAAAGCCGCGGAACGATTAGGCCTGTGGAGAGACACCGCCGTTCAGCGGCGCAGCCAGATGGTGACGCCGCCGGGTTTATCGACCAGCTCGATGCCTTGCTGGGCCAGATCGGATCGGATGCGATCGGCCAGGGCGAAGTCGCGGCCCGCCTTGGCCTGGCGGCGTTGCTCCACCAGCGCCTCAATGGCGGCGTCGCCCGCGGCGGCGGAGGCCTTCTCGGGCGGGGCTGTCTCGCTGTCGTCTGCGACGCCGCACTGCACTCCGCACTGCACTCCGCACTGCAGCCCCAGCACCTCCGCCAGCTCCACCAGCAGCTGCCAGCGGGGTTCCAGGGCCCGATCCGCGGCGCTGGCCGGCTCGCCGATCCGCAGCCGGTTGGCCATCCCCCGCAAGGGCCGGGCCAGCTCGAACAGCACGGCGAGGGCGCCGGCGGTGTTGAGGTCGTCATCCATCGCCGCCACGAAGCGCTCGCGGCAGGCGGCCAGGGCCCCATCGAGCTCCGCCGCGTTCCTCGGCGCGGCCTCTCCCCAGCCCAGCTGGACGCCATGGTTGGGGCCTAGGTCGAGGGCCGCCTTCAGGCCTGCCCAGCCGTTGGCGGCGGCCTCCAGGCCTGCGGCGCTGAAGTCGAGGGGCTTGCGGTACTGGGCCTGGAGCACGAACAGTCGCAGGGTCATCGGGCTGATGCCCTGCTGGAGCAGGCCGCGGATGGTGGTGAAGTTGCCGAGGGATTTCGACATCTTTTCGCCACCGACATTCACCATGCCGTTGTGCAGCCAGTAGCGCGCCAACGGCTTGCCCGTGGCGGCTTCGGACTGGGCGATTTCATTCTCGTGATGGGGGAAGATCAAATCGGCGCCACCGAGGTGGATATCGATCGTGTCGCCCAATTCCTGGCGCACCATGGCGGAGCATTCGATGTGCCAGCCGGGGCGGCCTGCGCCCCAGGGGGAGGGGTAGCTGGGCTCGCCAGGCTTGGCCCCTTTCCAGAGTGCAAAATCGAATGGATTGTGCTTGCGGGCCTCCTCCGCCTCGCTCAGACGACCACTGGCATCATCGCGTTGGGAGGAAAGATCGCGGCCAGATAGTTTGCCGTAGTCGGCCTGCTTGAGCACCGCGAAGTAAACATCGCCGTCCACCGAATAGGCGGCTCCCCGGGCCTCCAGCTCAGCGATCAGGGCACGGATGCCGTCGAGGCACTGGGTGGCGCGGGGCATGCGATCCGGACGCAGGATGTTGAGGGCATCCATGTCCTGGAAATAGGCGGAGATATTGCGCTCGGTGATCGTGTCGATGCTGGCGCCCTCCCGGGCGGCCCGGGCCAGGATCTTGTCATCGATATCGGTGAAGTTCTGCACGTAGGTGACCGCGTAGCCGCTCCAGATCAGATAGCGGCGCAGTACATCCCACACGAGATAGCTGCGGGCATGGCCGACGTGGCAGAGGTCGTAGACGGTGACGCCACAGCAATAGATCGTCACCCGCCGATCGTTGAGGGGAACGAAGTCCTCACAGGTGCGGGTGAGGGTGTTGGTGAGCCTCAGGGTCACGCGGCCGGCTGCGGGATAGGAGGGGTCGTGGATGCACCGTAAGGCGCGGCAGGTCGAGGGGCCCTCCCCGCGGCGCCCGTAGGAAACCCACCCGCCAGGGCCGGCCTCGCCAAAGAAAATCCCCCATCAGCCGGGCCGATGGGGGATCTCAGGGAAGCAACCGCAGCTGGCGCGAAAGCCGGCCAAGCGGCGGGGTTGGCGGGCCTGAACAGGCTGGATCAGCCGACGCTCCAGACGCCGCCGGCGATGTTCACCAGGGGAGCCACCAGGGCGGTGCTGGCGAGGAACCAGGCGAAGGCAGCGCCACCGCAGCCACCCAGCCAGAAGCCGCTGGCGAACTCCGCCCAGCCAGCCTTGGTGAACAGATCAGCGGGGGGATTGTCGATCGTGGCGTCAGGCGGTTGCACGTTGGGGCCCTGGCCGGCGGTGCCATAGATCGACAGGCAGACCGTCAGGATCGAGACCAGGCCGATGGTGGCCAGCAGACCGGCGGTGCTGGCGTATTCCGTGAGGCGCAGCGGGCCGGTGATCGCGAATGGGCCGTAAAGGAAGAAGCCATGGGCCATGCCCACCTCCAGGCCCCGACGGTTGGGGGACAACGAAGGGCGGTAGGCCGGCAGGGCGTTCAGGAACGACCGGGTGAAGTAGCTGCTGTTGACGGGGGTTGCCAGGTTGCCGACGGTGGGGTCAGCGACGGGGGAGACAGTCATGGGGGGAGGGAGGCCGAGGGAAGGCGTGGGGCTGATCAGGGAGCGTCGCGGGTCAGTCGCGCGCTTCGATCACGTTGAACAGCAGGGCCATGGCCACCGCGGGGCCAAGGATTCCCACGAGAGGAACGAGCACGGAGGGCAACCAGGCAGCGGCGAAATCACCAGTCATGGCGTGGGCCAGTAAGAACCGCCGGTACTGTAAGGAGCGCCTCTGGCCCAGCCTCCCGGCCCCTGAGGTGACGACATAAAAGTTCAGCTGCCCATGCCCACGCCGTTCTGGGCCGCCCTCGCCTCCCTGCTGGGCCTGGTCCTCTGGCTGATCACCCGACGCCAGCCCCGCACGCTGCTGCGCTCCACGGACACCGCGGCGGTGGCGGCCCTCAACCGGGCCCAGATCGAGCTGGTCAGCCAGTTGGCGGCCGTGGAGCCATCGCCGGATGCAGGCGCCGCCAGCCCCCAGCCCCAGGGAGGCCAGGCCTCGGCTGAACCGCCGCCGCTGCCCACAACCCCCCTGGAGCGCCGGGCCTATCTGCGCCAGCTGCGCCAGTGGGCCGCCGGCGATCCCGACGAGCGCCTGCTGGCGGTGCGAGCGGCGCGGCGTTGGAGGCATCCGGCTGTGCTGCCTTTCCTGCGGCGCGGATTGCGGGATGGCGACCCGAGGGTGATGGCGGAGGCGGCGGCGGCCATCGCTCCCTACCGGGGGCAGGCGAAGCCGGCCGCTTCGGGGGGTGCCCCACCGCCGGGCGGGGCCTTTCAACCAGGCGGGGCCAGTCAGCCGAGGGGGGCGCCCCCGCGCAGGGTTTCGCGCACCCGGTAGATCGGCCGCCCCTGGCTCTCGTGATATGTGCGCATCTGCAACTCCGCCAGCAGGCCGAACCCGAACAGCTGCACGCCGCTGAGGATCGCCAGCACGCCCATCAACAGCAGCGGCCGGTTGCCAATGTCGGCGCCGGTGAGCAGCTTTTCGCCCACCAACCAGAGGCTGATGGCCAGGCCGAGGCTCAGGCTCAGCAGCCCCGCGAAGCCGAACACATGCATCGGTCGGGTCAGGAAGCGCTTCATGAACCAGACCGTGAGCAAATCCATCAGCACCCGGAAGGTGCGATCGATGCCGTAATGGCTGCGGCCGTGGCGCCGGGGGTGGTGGCGCACCTTCACCTCAGCGATGCGGGCCCCTTCGATCGAGGCCAGGGCCGGCAGGAAGCGGTGCAACTCGCCGTAGAGGTTGAGATCCTGCAGCAGTTCGCGGCGATAGGCCTTGAGCGAGCAGCCGTAATCGTGCAGGCGTACGCCGGTGACGCTGGCGATCAAGCGGTTGGCCAGCTGGGAGGGCAGCAGCCGGCTGAACCTGTCGTCCTGGCGCTGATGGCGCCAGCCGCTCACCAGATCGAAGCCCTCATCCAGGCGGGCCAGCAACTGGGGGATATCGGCTGGATCGTTTTGCAGATCCCCATCCAGCGACACGATCACCGCGCCGCGGCTGGCGGCGAAGCCCGCCGCCATCGCCGCCGTCTGGCCATAGTTGCGCCGCAACAGCACGGCCACCAGCTCCGGCGTGGCGCCACACAGGCGCCGCAAGGCGGCGGCGGTGCCATCCGTGGAGCCGTCGTCGACGAGCACCAGCTCGAAACGGCGGCCCAGGGGCCGCAGCACCGCCAGCAGCCGCTCCACCAGGTTGGGGATGCTGGCCTCCTCGTCGTAAAGCGGCACGACCACGGAAAGCTCCGGCCCATCGCAAAGCGCCGACGCGCTGACGGTCACCTGCGGGGCCTGGGTCTCCAGCATCGTCCGTGCCGGGAAGGGATCAGGCGACCCTAAATGTTGGTTTCCGCGGCTCCCGGCCGCCGTGGCCGTGGCTCAGCCCGGCAGGGGACTGCCATCGTGGCTGCGGGTGACACGACCGGCGCCGCGCAACTCCTGGCGGTAGTGACGCGCCACCGGATCGGGATTGTGGGGGTTGAGGTCATCAATGCCGAGGCCATTGCGACCGTGCTCGCGGCCTGAACTGTGCAGGTAACGCCCCCCTCCCAGATGCAGGCCCACGTGGGTGCAGCGGCGGGCGGTGCCGAAGAAGATCAGATCGCCGGGTCGCAGCAGCTGGGTGATACCGGGCCGCACCGCGACCGGCTGGCAGAAGCGCTCCTGCAGGTAGGCATCGCGGGGCAGCCAGATGCCGCTGGCGGCGAACAGGGTCTGAATCAGCCCGGAACAATCGAAATTCGGCCCGAGGGTGCCACCCCAGAGATAAACATTGGGCTGCTGGCGCGCCGCTTCGGCCAGGCGCAGCAGCCGCGGCACACGGGCCTGGATCTCGCCCTCGTGGGGGCGGGGCAGCGGGGGCGCCTGGGCGGGTTGGCCCCGATCCAGCAGGGCGGCGCCCTCCAACCAGCAGGGGTAGCCATCCTCCAGGAGCCGCACCCGCAGCCGCACCCCAAGCTCGCCTGCCTCGGACACCAGCCCATCGAGAAGGAGCAGGTGGCGCCCGGCGGCCACCTCGGTGGCCAGCCCCGGGCCCCGGGCTCGACTCCAACCCGGCAGGGACTCCCGCAGCCGCCAGGTCGATCCGGGGGCCAGGGCCGGTGAGGTTGGCACACCTATGGTCT